>ENA-OROD01000035-OROD01000035.1-human-gut-metagenome-genome-assembly--contig:-NODE-35-length-125993-cov-6.314909_pt1 | contig 125993 bp, 161 predicted proteins | sample MGYA00242123_ERZ509038 | MGnify/ENA primary metagenome ERZ509038 (study PRJEB26280, sample SAMEA2338719) | human gut metagenome | biome: human gut; feature: human-associated habitat; material: faeces... | reverse complement strand
CAGCTTGGTATGGAGATGCTAACTTTAAGTTTGATGGAAGTAATGGGGAAGTATTAACATATATACCAGGATTTTATTATAAAAGAGAAGTAGTAGATGGAGTAGAGTATCAATATATATCAAAATATGAACAAGAAGGGTATTCTTATAGTGAACCATTTAGTGTAGGAAGATATAAGATGAGTGGAGGGGAAGATGCTCATCATACATCTACTGGTGGTGGAAGTAGTACTTCAAATAAAAATAGTAATGGTTATATTGAATTGATGAATACTATTGATCTAGGAAGTTCTAGCTTTACTGGTAAATCTATAAGTGGCGCTTACCCAAGTGCTCATGCAAATTTACCAACCTTTAGAGAAAGTGCATCAAAATTAGGAACTGATTTTTCAATATTAGATTATCATTATTATGTATTTCAAATGTTATATTTAATAGAGTATGCAGATTATGATAGTCAAGCAAAATTAGGAAAAGGTGTGACAGAAAATGATTGCGTTATAATAATGGGTGGAACAAATGAATTAGGAATGAAATCTGGCTGTTTAGTAAATGATGGTAAACATAGTGTGATATATAGAGGAATAGAAGATATATATGGAAACACCGCGGATTTTCTAGATGGAATAAATATAAAAAATTATCAAGCATATATAAATTATGATTTTACAACATATAAATCTGATGTATTCGATGGTAATTATAAAGCATTGGGGTATGTTAATAAATCATTTGGAGATGATGGTGGATTTGGCTTTATAACTAAATTAGGTTATGATAGTAATAATCCATTAATAGGGTTACCAACAGAAGTAGATACAAATAATACCGATTTTAATAATCCATCAGGAATAAAAGATGGATATGGTGCGACTCCAGGAGATAAAATCCTCGTGGTCGGTGGTACTTATGGTTATAGTGCTCTTGCCGGTCTTTGGTTATCTGTTTCTTCTAATGGCTCGGATTTTTCTTCTAATCCTGTCGGCTCGCGGCTTATAAGACACCAGACTAGCGGAGGACGGGAGGTCAACCTCCAGAATTAATCATCTAGTACTAATGAGTGATGATAATCGAAAAGAATTGTCTTAAATGATGCCTAAAATTATATAAAAATTAATGGTGATTTGATGTGCTTTGTTGCCGATAGTTGATTGTTTCTTGTGGTCGGTGGGACTTATAATAATAGTAATAATGCTTGCCTTTGGTTATCTAATACTAATAATGGCTCGGATAATGATAATAATAATTTCGGCTTTCGCAAACTTATAAGATTATAATAAAGTATAAATATATTTGCTCATCATTTTCCTTAGAGCTTGCTAAAAATAAAGTCGATCTGGATTGGTTTAGTAAGAAAGATGAAAAAAAGTAGACTTATAAGCATATTGCTTATGAATAACTAGAGGTAAGTATAAAAAGATATAATCATATATTTGAAAGAATAATTAATATTGATAATATAATTAAAACTATAAATAGAGCATCTAAAAGTAAAAGAGGAAGAAAAAAAGTAGAAAGAATACTAGATTCTTCTTTTTTTAATGCTATGTAAATAAGAAAAATGTTAGTTAATAAATTGTATGTACCAAATAAAAGTAAAGAAACTATTATAATAGATGGAATAAGTAGAAAGGTAAGAGTAATTCGTAAACCAATGTTTTATCCTGATCAAATAATTCACTTGAGTATTATTCTAATATTAGAAGAATACTTTATGAAAGGAATGTACTATTATTCTTGTGTATCTATAAAAGAAAGAGGAGTCTAAGTATTTAAAAAAAATACTAAAATGTGAAAAAAATACTAAATATTGTTTAAAATTAGACATCAAAAAATATTATCCTAGTATAGATAAAGAAATACTTAAAAGTAAGTTTAAAAAAATATTTAAAGATTAATGTTTATTATAATTACTATATTAAATATATAAAGCCATATGTTGATATAGAAGTATGTAAAAAAATAATAAGTTTATATGATAAAAATAGTATATAATTTTTTCTCTGAAAGTTAATAAAATTATTCATTTTAGGTTTACAAGTTAAAAATTATTTGCTATAATCTTAATCGAGTATTTAATTACTCCTTGCTTTGTATATGTGCAAAGCCTATGACCATAAGGAGGTGAAAAAGATGAAAAAATATGAAGTTATGTTTATTGTTAAACCTACACTTGCAGAAGAAGATGTTAACAAAGTTGTTGAAAAATACAAAAAAGTATTAACTGATAATAAAGCATCTATTACAGGTGAGACTGATATGGGACAAAGAGAACTAGCATATGAAATTAAAAAATTTAAATCAGGACATTATTTTGTTTTCAATTTTGAAACAGAAAATGAAAATGCTGTAAATGAATTTAATAGACTTGCTACTATCGATGCTGATATTGTTCGTCATTTAATTACTAAAGTAGGAGAATAATTATGAATAAAGCATTATTAGTTGGTCGTATTACGACTAAACCAGAACTTAGAACTACTAGTTCTGGAATACCTTTTACACGTTTTAGTGTAGCAATTAATCGTCCTTTTACAAATAATGGCGAAAGAACTGCAGATTTTATTAACATATTAGTTTGGAGAAAACAAGCTGAAAATGTATGTAATTTCTTAGATAAAGGCAGTCAAGTAGCAATAGAAGGAAGAATACAAACCGGAAGTTATACTGATAAAGATGGAAATAATCGTACTTCATTTGAAGTTGTTGCTGACAATGTTCAATTTTTGGATTCTAAATCACAAAGAAGTAATGAAAGTCAAATACCTATAAGTGATGGTGTTGATATCGGAAATGATACTTATAGTGAGTTTGGTGAAAGTGTTTCAATCGATGATAATTTCCTAGAATAGGAGAATATATATGGCTGAATTTTTTAGAAAAAAGAAAAAAGTATGTCAAATGTGTGCTGGTAAAACAGTTGATTATAAAGATGTTGATGTAATTAGAAGATATGTAAGTGCTGATAAGGGTAAGATTTTACCTCGTCGTATTACAGGAGCATGCGCTAAACATCAAAGATTTATAGCTGGTGAAGTTAAAAAAGCACGTTTTATGGCTTTAATACCATTCGTAAAATAAAGAACTTAGGTTCTTTTTTCTTTTATTTTTATTAATATTTTGTTATAATGTAAAGGGGTAGTTATATGAAATATATAGAAGTTCGTAACTTAAAATATAAAAATGATTTAAATGGTATTTCTTTTTGTTTAAATGAAAAATGGAATTCTTTTTATGGTGAAGATCATAATATTATTTCTATATTAATGGGAAAAAAAGAATACGATGGTTATATAAATATAGATGGAAATTTTTTAAGTAAAAATAGTATTTCTAATTTAAGTAAAAAAATGTATTTAGTTTCTAAAAAAAATATATTTGCCGGCAATAATTTATATGAAGAACTACTTATGAGTGGTAATGATAAAAATTTAATAGATAACTATATAATTAATTTTGGTTTAAGTAATTATAAGTATATGAATATAAATAATATTCCTTTTGATAAAAAAATTGTTGTTTCTATATTATTTGGAGTTTTAAAAAAAATAAAATTTATTTTTTTAGATAATGTTTTATGTTTTTTAAGTAGTAGTGATAGAGATAGTATTTATTCATTTTTAATAAAAAATAACATAATTGTTTTAAACTTTACAAAAAATCCTGAAGAATTAATATATTCATCAAAAGTAATAAAAATACCTTCTTTTATAATGTGTGATACAAAAGATATAAATGATATAAAAATAATTGATTTATGTGAAAGATTAATTGATTATGGTATATTAGATGAAAAATATATGCAAATAGAAGAGGTAGTTAGTAATTTATGATAAGTAATTATAATTTTGAAGGAATAATTAATGGATTTATTTTAGATGAAACTTTGATCGATTGTAACAATGTTATATGTGATGTAAATAGTCAAATACTTACAATTTCTAAAAAAATGTATAATAAACTAGGATATGATAAAAGTATAAAAGAACTAGATGAATATGAAAGATTTGAATTACTTTTAAATGCTTATTTGCTTTCTAAACCAGGATATATTGTTTTTAAGAATATGTTTTGTGATTTTTCTTTTGAAAATATAAAAAAACTAAAATTATTATTTAGAGATTTGAAAAAAAGGAAAGTATGTAAGTTTATAATTTGTACAAAGAATTTGGATCTTATTATGGATTTATGTGATTATGTTGTAACTGATGATAAATGTGGTAAACCAGTTGATGTTTTTAAAAATAAAAAAGGTGATTTACCTTTTTGTTCAAAGTTTGTCCGTGAGCTTGAAGAAACAAAGGGTAAAAAATTTGGGATTTATCATAATAATATTTCTGATTTAGCGAAGGATGTGTATAGATATGTACGATAATATTGTCGTTAAGGTTCCAACATACTTTAAAATTATTTCAATGATTATATTTTGTTTTACAGTTTTGATTTGTAATCATTATCTTGGAATTATATTACTTTTTGGCATTCTATTATTTGTCATGATTCGTAGTAATGTTAAGTATAATATTTATTTTATTTCCATAATTTTTATACTATTTTTGTTTCTATTTTGTTTTTCTTTACATTTACACTATATTTATATTTTTAAAGTTTTACTTATTGTATATTATTTTAGATATTTAATGGAAGTTAATAATTATTATGAACTTGATAGTTCTTTGGTAAGGATTTTTAAATATAAATTATTTAAATTAATAAATAGATATAATTTGTTTAAAGGAAAAGTTAAGTTTTTTATTAAAACTAATAAATCTATATATGGTAAAAGTAAAATAATAAATTCTATTTATTTGGGATACAAAGAAAGTAAAAATAATAATCATAATGATTATGTTTTAATTAAAGAAAGAAAAACATTATATAGTTATTTATTTGTTATTATGCATTTTGTTACATTTATATTTGTGTTTTTGTTGGAGGTTTATAGATGAGATATTTTATGAGATTTAGTTATAATGGTTCTAAGTTTAATGGTTTTCAAAAACAAGTTGATAAAAGAACTGTTCAAGGTGATTTAGAAAGTGTTTTAAGTAAAATATTTAATGAAAATATAAGAGTTGTTGCTTCTGGAAGAACAGATGCTGGTGTTCACGCTTATAATCAATGTTTGCATTTTGATAGCTCTAAAGAAGTTGATTTTGATAAGTTAAAATTTTCACTTAATAGTTTACTTCATAATATATATGTTAAAGAATTATATAGTGTGCCTGATGATTTTCACGCAAGGTATGATTGCACTAAAAAAGAATATATTTATAAAATAAATGTTGGTGAATTTGATCCTATATATGAAGAATATATATATCAGTATAATAAAAGTTTAGATATTGAAAAAATGAAAGATGCTTGTATGTATTTGATTGGCGAACATGATTTTAGATCTTTTACTTCTTTAGATTATGAAAAGAATTGTGTTAGAACTATATATAGTATTGACATAAGTATAGAAAATGATATTATTTATATTGATTTTGTTGGAAATGGTTTTTTAAAATATATGGTTAGAAATATGGTTGGTTTATTAATTGAAGTAGGTAGTAATAATAGAAATGTAGAAGATGTTAAAAAAATACTTGATTCAATGGATCGAAAGGAAGCAGGAATATGCGCACCTAGTATGGGATTATATCTTGCAAATGTATATTATTGTTAAATTATTAAAAAAAAACTTGGAATTAACTTGACAAAGGTTGGGGATTTTACTATAATCTAATCTGGTACATTGAAATCCCATTGTACTAGATCTTGGGACAATCTAGTCAAATATAAGAAAGGGAAGAAATTATGAAAAATAGTTATATGCAAAGAGCAGAAGATGTAAAACGTGATTGGTACGTTATAGACGCTACTGATGTTAACTTAGGTAGACTTGCTACTAAAGTTGCTCATGTTTTACGTGGTAAGCATAAACCAACTTATACACCACATATTGATTGTGGAGATTGTGTAATCGTTGTTAATGCTTCAAAAGTTAATCTAACAGGAGATAAGTTAGATAGTAAAATGTATTATAACCACAGTGGTTATACAGGTGGTCTTCGTGAGAGAACTGCTAGAGTAATGAAAGAACAATACCCAGTAGAAATGGTTGAAAGGGCTGTTAAAGGTATGCTTCCAAAAGGACGTTTAGGACGTCAAATGTATACAAAATTATTTGTATATGAGGGAGAAAATCATCCACATATGGCTCAAAAACCAATCAAAATGGAAGTTAAATAGGAGGAAATATGGCTGATAGATTATTTATTGGAACAGGTCGCAGAAAGTCTTCTGTAGCACAAGTTAGAATGGTACCTGGTACAGGTAAAATTACTGTTAATGGTCGTGACGTTCATGAATTCTTTCCATATGAAACTAACGTTATGGATTTAAAACAACCACTTGTTGCAACTAACAATGAAGAAACTTTTGATATTGATGTAGTTGTTAAAGGTGGCGGATTTACAGGTCAAACTGGCGCTATTCGTTTAGGTATTACTCGTGCTTTACTTGAATATGATAAGGCTAATGAAGGTAATGAAAATAGTTATCGTAAACTTTTAAAGGTTGCTGGATTTGTTACTCGTGATTCTCGTAAGAAAGAACGTAAAAAACCAGGACTTAAAGCTGCTCGTCGTGCACCACAATTCTCTAAGAGATAGATTGCGTACTACAGTTCAACCCTATAAACTCAATGTTTATGGGGTTTTTCTTATATTAAGATATTCATTAAACACCATTGAAATCAGTTCGTAGGCAACAAGTAGGCAACAGGTAGGCAACACAAAAAAACTAGGAAATAATCCTAGTCTTTATCTATTTTTCTATACCAAGATGGAGTAGTGCCATCTAATGCTTTGTGATGTTCAATAATATCATTTGCACAGTCACTACAAATAAGTCTATTATAGTGTGAAGTTCCATATTGAGTAATTGAAACATAATCTTTTTTTCCACACCAATCACATTTTGCAAGTCTGTCAAAATATAATACATTATTATCTTTACATTCTTGTCGTATTGCTTTTCTTAAAAAATCAGATTTTTTAGTATTAGTTATTTTTAATAATTCATTTAGTGAGTTCATTTCTGATTTATTAATATCAACATTGAATTGTACTTTGTGTTGTTTACGATAGTTTATATCATATTTTGTTTTTCTAGATTTCTTATCTTCCATAATCTTTTTGACAAAATTCATTAAATATGATAATATTATTAGCAGGAGGAGTGGTTTACTTACCACTCTTGCTAATGTCGAAAGGAATGCCTAACTCGAGTTTTAAGGTAATTCCTTTTTTTGTTATCTTAATATTGATAACTTTTAATGAAATTGTCATTTCTATCCTCCTTTCTTTTTTTTGTAATCTTTCTTGATTACATACTAATTGTATCATACTACCTAGGTAGTTGTCAAGCATAAAATAAAAAGTTTATGTAAAAAGTAAAAAAACTTATTCAAGGTAATTAACTGCTTCAATAAGTTCTTCAATATCTTTATGTGTATAAACTTTATCAGTAATATCTTTACTAGCATGACCTAGTATTCTTTTAATACATAATTTATTAGCAGGTGTTCTATCCATCATTGTAGCAAAAGTATGTCTTGTATCATGTGGTCGATGCTTTGTATCCATTTCTAATTGTTCAATAATTTTTTCAAATTTCTCATGATAAAAATTCCAGTAAAGCATTTGCTTATATTCGTGATTAAATATTAAGTATTCACTTCCTACTTCAATAGCATCATCATACCATTTTTTAACGAGTGGTAATATTCTATTGTGAATAGGTATAACTCTATCTTTACCTGCTTCTGTTTTAGAACCACCTCGCATATATTTTTCTTCTATGTGAACATTTTCTATTTTTATATCTAAAAGTTCGCCAACTCTCATTCCTGTATAAATAAGTATCAATATACAGTCAATAAAATCCATTCTAGCGACATTTTCCCAAAACTTGTCTATTTCCCATTGCTCGAATGGAATTCGCTCTAATTTGGTTGTTTTTTTGCCTATATCGATGTATTCTGAATATTTTCTTACATTCATATCATTTTTAATAGCATAATCATACATTTGATGCCATAATATTTTAAATGCCTTTTTTGCTGACCATTTTTCACCCATACTATCAACTATTGCTTGTAAATGATTTAATTTAATATCAACAAAGGGTGAATCTTGTATATCTTTGCAATAATTCCAACACATATCATATACTTTTGTAGTCTTGTAGGCAATTTTTGGATATTTTTCATCTTGCCATTTAGCATGAAGCTCTGAAACTGTTATTTTTCTTACATCTATATCATAAGGATTTTCATTAAATAGTGCTAATTCTTGTAATGCTTTTGTTCTTGTTTCAAAGTATCCAACAATCTTTCTAATTTGAACACCATTTTCATCATATCCTACTGTTTTTCTTACAATATATGGTTTTCTTCTATTACCTGACAACTTTTGAATAGAACCATATCCATTAGGTAATTTCATTTATCAAAAATGCCTCCTTTTCTTGTATTTTTCTAGTATTTTTGATATAATGAAGTAGAAAAATCCATAACATTATATCTTATATTTTGTTTTTTAGTCGACCAAGACTTTTTTGAGATTTTTCATTTGACTTACTGCTCGAACAGTAGGTCTTTTTTTTATGCCTGTTTTGATTTGACAATTTTAATGATTTTTGTGATGCACCATTTTATAGGAACATAAAATAAATACTTAAAAATTAAATAATATGAATAGAAAAAGACAAAATATAAAATATTGCAAATTAAATAATCGCTTACTTTCCAACTTGTAGTAAAATATTTTCCTTTTCCAATTTTGTTAACAGTTCTAATTCTTGTTCCCATACATTATCTCAACTTTCTTCTTACTTCAACTGCTACACCAATAATTTTAACTGGTTTAGTCATAATTTCATATTCATCAAAGTAGTAAGGTTCATAATTGTTATTTAATGGTTTCAAAATTATACTTTTTTCTTGCTTTACAACTCGTTTAAAAGTTGCATCATCACCATTTACCATAACAACACAATCATCACCAGAATTGCAATCATTTTGTTGTCTTATTATAATAATATCACCTGTTTTATAATCTGGATACATACTATCACCATCAATTTTTAATGAAAAGTAATTATTACCATCTCTTAACATTGATGCAGGAATTTCTTCATATCCAATTATATCTTCTATCGCTTCAATAGGAATACCAGCAGGAACTTTACCTAATATTGGTATTTTTACTGTTTTTGTCATTGTTTCAATATATCTTGCATTATCAATTTTAATATTTGAAACATCAGCATCATTATCAAGCCAATCCCTATCCATATCAACATCATACCCCATAAGCCAACCCTCACTAACACCAAGTGTTTCAGCAATAATGTTAACTTTATCTTGCTTTGCTTTAAATGTTCCTGATAGGTAATTGCTTATTAATGATTTGTTAATACCTGTTCGATTTGCGAGGTCAACAGGTTTCATATTATTATACTCTAATGCTTTTCTCAATCGATTGGCAAAAGTATCTTCTAACATGACTAATTCACCTCATAATCATTATATATTAAAAGTTAGAAAAACGCAACTATAATATAGTAAAAAATAAAAATAGTTTAGAAAAACTAAAATTTAGTATTGACAATTCAGAAAATAGAAACTATAATTTAATTAGAGTTGCGAAAATATAAACTGCAACAACTCTAAATGAAAGGAGGAAATTGCTTGGTAAAGTACAATTATTCTAAATTAAAGGGAAGAATAAAAGAACTAGATATGACATTAAATGGTTTTGCAGAAAGACTTGGAATTGCTGAACAAACATTATATAAGAAGTTTAATAATCAGACATATTTTACACAAGAGGAAATTGATAAGGCAATGAAAATTATTATGCAACCCATGAGCAAAGTGCAACTATATTTTTTTAATAAAAAAGTTGCGAAAAACGAAACTAATTAAGTCTTGGTCGACTAAAAAACAAAAACAAATTATAAGAAAGGATTTTTTATGAAAAAGATAACAATTAAAGAAGCATCAGAGTTGATGCATAAATCACCACAATTTATAAGAGTGGGTTTACAAACAGGGAGGTTGCCATTTGGTTCAGCAGTTAAAGTAAAAGAAAGATGGAATTATATTATTTATCCTGATATGTTCTATCAATATTTAGGAATTAAGGAGGTACAACATGACTAAAAGAAGATTAAAACCATGGGTAAAACAATTTTTAATTGGTTTAGGAATAGGTGTTGTAATTCTATTATTTATAGCAATAGGTAATTACTTTGATAGAGAAATGGAAGAACATATTGAAAGAGTTTCAAAAGAATGTGCTTCACAAGGATATGGTATTACTGCCAAATATACAAACGAGGGGGATAAATACTATGTCTGCAAAAAATAAAAGTCAAACTTCTGAAATTATTAATTTATTAAGAAAACAAGGATATATAACTTCTTATGAAGCAATAGAAAAATTTGGTGCTACTAGATTATCAGGAATTATATTTATTTTAAGAGAAAGAGGATTTGGAATAGAAACTGAAATGGTTCAAGGTAAAAATAGATATGGTCATATTACTAACTATGCTATTTATCGCCTTACAAAAGATATTGAGGAGGTTGAAGAATGATATTAAAAATTTTAGAATTCTTTGGAATTATTATATTTGTTGGTTTAGGGGTGTTTGTAGTAATTATTTTGGGAATTGGAATGTATAAATCAATTCAAAAGCAAATAAGAAAGTAGGTAGTGTGAATATGTCTAATAATAGATTTTATTGGATAAAATTAAAAACTAATTTTTTCAATAGAGAAGATATTGATTTCTTACTTTCACAAAAGAATGGTGCTGAATATGTGGTTTTATATCAAATGTTATGTTTAAACACTGCTAATAACAATGGCAGATTAGAAACAAAAATGGGTGAAATTATTATTCCTTATAATGCAGATAAAATTGTTAGGGATTGTAAATATTTTGATATTGATACTGTCAATGTTGCTATGTCTTTATATAAAAGGTTAGGTCTAATTTACGAAGAAGAACAAGATGGTGTTTTGAAAATAGCAGATTATGAAGATATGGTTGGTAGTGAGTCAAAATGGGCAGAAAAAAAGAGATTATATCGTGAAAATCAAAAGAAACTTGAATGTTCTTATAATAAAGACAATGTAGGGGACATTAAAGAGGACAATGTCCGACAAGAGTATAGAGATAAGAGTATAGAGTATAGAGATATAGATATAAGAGATATAAATAATAGTGTTAGTGTTAGCAAAGCCGAACTTTTAGATTTTTTTGAAAGATTTGAAATCAATAGTGAAGATAATCAATCTACTATTATTAAGTATTTGAATGATGGTATGTCATTTGAAGTTATTAAAAATGGTTTAATGATACCTTACGACAGAAATGTTATGAATTTTGATTTTGATGAAGAAACTGCTCCAATAAATAATCCAATTGGATATGGATTACAAATTTTAGAAAACTGGCATAACATGGGAGTTAAAACATTAGAAGAAGCAAAAAAATATAATAAATTAAATAAAAATAGGTCTGAAATGATTGTTGTTGATAAAAAAGGAGGAACATTATGACAATACATGATTTATCTAAATATCACAATTTGAAAATTGAAATAAAGCAAATAAAAGATAATATTGAAGAAATCGAAACAACAATAATCGGTTCTTCTAAAATTGCAGGTATACCAATAACATCAAGCAGTAATAATAGCAATCCGACTGAAAGAATAGGAATGAAATTAGCAAAATTAAAAACAACACTAGGAAATAAAACTGATAAATTGCTAGATGAATTAAATAAAATTGAAGATTTTCTTAATACTGTTGATGATGGTGAAATTAGGATAATTATTAGAAAAAGATTTATTGAGGGTAAAACTTGGAAAGAAGTAAGCAAGGATATAATTGCCGACAGGTCAACACCTTATTATAAATTAAAAAAATATTTAAATAGTATGGAGGATGCAGAGGTATGTCAACACAAGAAATAATATTTTTAACTATATTGTTAATTCTCGTGCTTATCGGCTTTATTGGATGGTTAGGTATTAAATATGACTTAGTTGGTAGGGATAATAAAATTAAAGAATTAGAGGTTGAAATAAAAAAATTAAAAGATAAAGAAGAGCGAAGAAAAAAGAGAATTGCTAAAAAAAGAAAGAAGAAACAAGTATGAATGGTGAAATTATTAGTTTAGAAACTGCAAAACATATTAAATCATTAGAAAGAGAAAATCAAGTATTAAATGACATGGTAATCAGTTTTGATAATGAAGTTAATAGATTATTTAAAATAATAAAAGAAATTGATAAAATTGCTAAAAATCAAAATAATAATGAAGTTCTTTCAGTAGTTAACAAAGCATTCTCATCTAATAATTAAAATGCCTAAACCATATCATGACAATTTCAATGAACCATCTAATTTGTTTAATATTGACAATGGATTTAATAAAAAAATTAGGTCATTAAAAAAATATTGTCCTAGTGCTTACAAATATATGATATTTGAGTTGAAAAATAAAAAATACTTTTTAAATTTGAATGATGGAATACATTTTATTAATTTACCTACATCTGATGAATTCAGATTTGTATATGGTCAAATAAAATTAAAAGTGAATGTTTTAAATGGAAATATTATTTATGAAGATATTGAACCATCACAATTCTTTATCGATGGCTATGTTTCTGATTTAGATATTTATAAATCAATGTATTATAGAAATTCAAAAGATAAATTTAAAATAGATTTAATGCTAGAAATGAAAAAAAGGAGGAAATATAAATGAATGAAAAATTAAGAAAAATTATAAGTCATTATGGTATTAATAAACAATTAAAATATTTTCAAAGTGAAGTATTTGAATTAAATGAAGCAATCATAAAAAGAAGAAATACAGGTGTTATTGAGAGTATTGCTTTAGGATTAACTGATGTACTATCATCAATTTTAAATATAAAAAATGTGGATTATTCCAAAGAACATATCAAGGAAGAAATTGCAGATGTAATGGTAATGTTAAAGCAATTTCAATTATATTACAACATTTCAACTGATGATATTAAACAAGTTATGAAAGAAAAAGTTAATAGACAATTAGAAAGAATTGCAAAGGAGGATAAATCAAATGATTAATGATGCAATTAAAAGAAAAAAGAAATTAGATAAATTATTAAAAATAACAAATATTAGTGATAAAGAATTATCAAAATTAGATTATAAAGGTAAGCAACAATATTTTAAAGCAAAGAGTAAATTGTGTACTGTTGTATTCACTTCAAGAGATAAAGATGGTAATGGAATCACTTATAGAAAACCAAAGGAAGTGAAAAACAATGGATGATAAAAAATTAACTAAAGAAGAACTTAAAAATTTCTTTCTTAATATGAAAAAAGAGGGATTGGATGTTGGTATTAAATTAAAAATGCCTAGCCAAAAAGAACCTGAAATTATTATGAATTATAACTCTAGCATAGATGTAAAATTAGAATATTATCTAAATACTTATGATGATAATTTAGTTCATAAAAATAATTCTGAAATTCAAATTATAGATATGATTGGTACTTCAATACCATTTTAGGAGGAATTTATGGATAAATTAGAAAAATTGTTAAGTGTTTTAGGGATTATAATAATAATTTTAATAACAATAGGTGTTATATGGTTCGTAGTTGAAGTTAAAGAAATGTTAAATGATTATAGATGTTCACAATTACCTATTAATGAATTTTTTCAGGATGAAAAATGTGAAAGATATTGGAGGTATAGATAATGATTGAAAAGATTATTAATGATTATTTAACAAATGCTTTAGTAAGATGCTTTAAAACTGTGGCGATAGTGAGAGGTATTGATTTACTTGCTATTCCAAGAAAAAATGAAGTAACAGTATATGTAAAAGATAGAAAATATACAGAAGATAATTATAAACAAGTTATGGTATTTAATAAAAGTGCATCTATTTATTATTTATGTAATTTAACAAAAACTAAAGAAGAATTTAACAAAATATTAAAATATTACCAAGAAAAGGAGTGTTAATTATGGATAACAAAGAAAAAGAGTATTATAATGTTCCAATTTATATTGAAAAAGCCATAAAGAAGTTATTTAAATTAAGAAAGAATCAACAAGAATTATATTTGCAAGTTAAAGATTATATGGAAACACATGATATTCCAACAGATACACCTTTAGATTTACTTAAATATTTTCCTCAAGAAGAAGTAGACCCAAACCAAATGAAATTAGATATATAGGAGGTAGGAATAATGAGTGGTGATAGATATGTCAAGAAGATATAGAATTAATTTTGGTCGAAAGACAGTTAAACCTTTTAAAGAACATGATATCAATAATATGCTTGTTTTATGTAAAAAAAGAAGAAACCAAGCAGAAGAAGATAATAATAAAGAACAACAATATCTATGGGATAGAAATTATATGATTTTAGTTATTGGTATGAATCTAGCATTTAGAATAGAAGATATAATTCAATTAAAAGTAGATTATTTTAAAAATGGTGGAATCTACATTAGAGAGTTTAAGACCAATAAAGAACAATCATTTGAATTACATCCATCACTATATAAAGATATTATCAATTATATTAATAGAAATAATTTGATTGACGGTGAGTATTTATTTAAGAGTAGAAAAGGTATGAATAAACCTTTAACAAGGCAAAGAGCATGGCAAATAATCAAAGAATTAGCAGAAGAAGTAAAAGTTTCATACCCTGTTGGTTGCCATTCATTAAGAAAGTATTTTGCTAGAAGATATTATGAAGAAACTGGAGATATTATTGGTTTAAAAGAAATGTTAAATCATTCAAGCGAAAGAGTTACATTAATTTATATTTGTTGGGATGATAATGATAAAAATGATAAAAGAAAGAGTTTTTATTTGGGTAGTTAAATATGAATTATGTAAGTGATAATAGTTTAGGTGGTCAATTAAAACCAATACATAATAATATTGAATTAACTAAAGCAATGAAAGGTAGAATAAATTGCTATTTATATACAGTTGGTACTTTCCCAATAAATGAAGAAAATTTATATACATTAAAGACAAGTAATATAAAACTTGTTGGATTGGCATTTGCACAAGCACAATTTGAACCAAGAAAAGAGAAAAAGCAAATTACAAAGCCATTAAATATTGTATTAGATGAAATTCATGAATTGCCATTGAATGTAGCAATTGATATTGATATTTCAGAACATAAAGATAGATATATAAGTGGTGGTATGCACTAGCATATCACTTAACTTAAAATCTATTAATTTTACAAAATGAAGAATTGTAAATTGAATAGAAAAATAATAGTTTCCTGATTATAGGAAATTGATTATAAAATCTAGGGAAAATTAGAATTTTAACATTAAAAAGTGAATTTAACAGAATTAAGTCATTTAGTAAAATTCATATAGGTAAGAAAGAGGTGTCAGAAATGGAATTAAATTTTAAGAATTGTTTTAAGTATTATGATGATGAATTGTTAAAATGTTTAAATTTTGAAGTAAGATTAAAAAATTATAAAATAGCAGAATTTAATAATATAGATTGTTTTTTGGAATATACATCAATGTTAAATATTAAAAGTAAAAAATATCGATGGTTCTTTTATGATAGTAAAACTGTTGTTTTTGATTTTTATGATTAAGGATGTGAGATTGTGATTGTAAGTATAAAATTTAAAAGTGATGTTGAGGAATTTAGCATGTTATTTGGTGATAGTTATAAATCATGGCAAGACCAATTGGCAGAATATATGTTTATTACAAAGTTAAGACCATATAAACCATATCATGTTCATTATTCTAAAAAGAAGTGGATAAGTTATGGTGGATTAAAATGGTGTTGTTTAGATAATTTTCAAGAGGAATTAAAAAAATCAAATGATAAAAGAAATATTGATGATTTTAATTTTGAAGATGCTAGTGATTCAATTATTAAAAAAATAAAAAATATAGAAAAATATATTTTTGGAGGAAAAGATGAAATTATTTAAAAATGTTCTAGAAGATGCATTTGAGTATAATCAAGCAATAGCAAAACTTAATTCAAGAGGTAAACCAATAGATATAGAACCTGTTGAAATAAATAAAGTAATTACTATTTCTTTAGAAGAATACAAGGAATTGTTAATCTATAAAGGTAAATATCTTGGTTTAACTAACGAAACTACTATAACAAGTTTATATGCAGATGGGACAAAATTTAAGGAGATGGTAAAAGATGAATCAAGATAAAGTAATATCTGATTATTGTAAAATGCGAGATGAATTACTAATTAATTTTGAAAAGATAAGCGATTCAGAATTATTGCAAAAACTTTTAGAATTAAATGGTGAAAATATTCCATCAAGTCCTGAAGTTGCAAGAATAGGATTACATAAAGCAAGGTTATATTCAAACAATATACCAATTGAGTTAAAAGAAAAATCTAAAAAATGGTTATTAGATAATAATTACGATTTAGAAATTTATTAAGAGGTACAAATGAAAAAATATGAATTAACATATCATTTAACAAATGGAGAAATAAAAAAAGTAATATATAAAAATATAAATGTTTCAAAACAAGAATTTTTAATGCAGATGTGTAGAGGTAATAATAATGCATTTACATTCTTTGCAGATGAAAGTATTGAAAATGTTGTTAATATCAATTATGTTTGTTTTTTTGAAGTAAAAGAGGTGAAGTAAATGAAAGAGTATAAACCTAGAAATTTAATAACAATTGCAGATGAAATAATTAATATAATTAAAACCCATAGTGATTTAAAAGTAGAAAGAGCAGATGAAGTAATCAGAAAAATAGAAAAAGTAAAAAAAGATTATAGATATACTGCACCTGAAATTACTTATATGTGTTGGGAAGAATTATCAAAGGTATTAAGTCAATATTTTATACCTAGTAACTCTAAATGGGAAACAGAAATAATGATAATTTTTAATGATTTAAGTGGTTCAGTAGATGATTATTGGGATGGTGATAAAAATGAATAAATTAACTAAAGAAGAACAAAATAAAGAATTACTGAAATTAATTAAAGAAAACCCAACTTTACCAATAGTGTTTTTTGCAGACAGTGAAGATGTATGTGCAGATTATAGTTATACATTTATGAAATCAATAAAAGTTGAAAAAGGTGTTATCTATGAAAGTGATATAAATGATATTATCTATACATCTAAAGATGATTATGTAGAGGAATTATGTGATTATTTTTCTGATGATGTTAGATATTCAAATCTAACTGATGCAGAATATGAAAAGGAAATGCAAAAAGAGGCAGACAAAGTTCCACATTATGAAGCAATTATTATTTATATAGGTGCTTAATATGATTAGTAAAGAATTTGAATGTTTATATTGTAGTAAAGATAAATACTATAATGGTGCAATTACAGGTAAAACAATTCGCACACAAGAATTTAAAGAAACACATGGATATTCTTCAATTATGGGAAGTAAAGAAAGAGATTATCTAAATATTTTTATATTAAAAGGTCAAAACGATATATATGCAGGTTTAATGATAGAGAATCTTAATGGTGCAAGATATGTAGATATTAGATATTGTCCTTTTTGTGGAAGAAAAATATATGATAATGACATCAAAAGAAAAAAGAATGAATAATTATAAAGATAAATGTGATGAATGTGGCAATTTTGATTATTTAAAAGGTATTAATGGTAGATGCTTATGTTCTAATTGTCAAAATAAATTAAATAAAAATCAAAATATTAAAAAAATACAAAAAAATAATAAAAATGAATTAATTATATTAGATTTTGCTATAAAAGTTTCACATTTTTCACAATCAATTAATGATATAATGTAGTTATAGAAGTATATAATCAAGGCAACAAATATAGTTGTCTTTTTTCATGTTTATATGAGAGTATAATAAAACTTTATAGCACCTTTTTTTCTTTTCAGTTCTATAATCTCCTTTATACTCTCATATAAGCATAGAAAAAGGTGCTATGCTTTGTTTTAGGTAAGGAGATATTTTATGCTAAAAAGTTGCAGTAGGTGTGGAAAGATACACGATTTTAACAAGACTTGTTATAAGAATAGACAAGTAAGAGGATTAACTGATGCTGATAAGTTTAGAAAGACTTATAAATGGCATAAGAAGAGTGATGATATAAGAGAAAGAGATAAGCATTTGTGTAGATGTTGTCTAGCAAATATTTATGAAACTACTCATGTATTTAATTTTAACAAGTTAGAAGTTCATCATATAACACCATTAGAAGAGGACTTTAGTAAGCGATTAGATGATGATAACTTAATAACTTTATGCTGTTATCATCACAAGTTGGCAGACAAAGATGTTATACCAAGAAATATTTTATATAAACTTATAGATTCTGACTGTAATTTTGAAGAAATAAGGCAAAATGTCGGCTCATTAACCATCCCCCCTGCCTTTTAATTTGCATTTTTATCTATGTTTCAAAACCTACCTGCCACCTAAAAGTGTAAAAAATGCCCAAAATGAAAAAATCCATCAATTGTTGATAAGTTTGGAGGTGATAGATATGGGTAGACCAGCAAAGGCAATTGATACTAACTCACAAAAAATGAGTAAACAAGAAAGAAAAGCAAGAGAAGAAAATGAAAAAAAGTTAAGGGGTAACAATGATAAGATAAAACCTTTTTCTTATCTTACTAAAAGACAGAAAGCAATCTTTAAAGATATTCTTAAGAACTTGAACCCTGATATATTAAGTAATTTAGATACATACTTACTAAATCAAACTGCAATTACTATTGAAAGACTTGAAAGCATTGAAAAGGAAATAAATAGTGCAGGTGAATATGATTATATTGACAAGAATAATAAAAATCAAAAGGGGTACAGTTTAGATGCAAAAACTATCATAAATTTAAAGTCAGTTAGAGATATGTATTCTAAAGACTTTTTTAGATGTTGTAATGAATTGTCATTATCACCACAAGCAAGAGCAAAAATATCTATTAATACTCAACCTACAAAGAAGAAAACATTAATGGATATCTTGAATGATGAAGATGATGACAATGAAGAATAATATTTTAGAGAATCATCCAAGTTATATTTATGCAAAACAGATAGTTGATGGAACAATAAAGCCATCACCATTATTTTTTGAATTAAATGGTGAAAAGAAGTTTATACCTCCTAAATATGTAAAAAAGCAGTGTAAGATATTTTTAGATATCGCAGATGATAAATCTAGCAAGTATGTTATAAATGTTAGTAGAATTAAAAAGATTGATAAGATACTTAAAATATTGGTAATGGCAAAAGGTATTAAAGTTGGTAAAAAGATTTACGATGCACTTGCAGGATATCAATGGTTAATAATTGTTGCTAGTTTATGTACAGTTTATCGTGATGATAAAACAAGAAGAAGATATGAAACAATCATATTAGAAATATGTAGAAAGAATGGTAAAACATTTATAGTTGCACTTATGGTTTTATTATTATTTTATTTAGAACCTAGATACTCACAATTTTATTCAGTTGCTCCAGATGGTGCATTAGCAAAAGAAATTAAGAAAGCATTAGAACCACTTATAAAAGCCAATACAGAAGTTTTTGAAGATGGTGAGTTTAAGATATTAAGAGATTGTATAAGGCATACTCTAACAGAATCAATATATACCCCATTAAATTATTCTAAAGATAGAATGGATGGAAAAGAACCAAATGTATTTGTTGCTGATGAAGTAGGAGCATTGCCAAGTGATTATCCAATAGAAGCGATGAGGTCAGGGCAGTTATTAGTTATAAATAAGTTAGGTTTCATTATATCAACTAAATACCCAACTGTTGATAATCCTATGGAAACAGAAGTAAGTTATGCAAAAAAAGTATTAGATAATACTTTACCTGTCCCTGATGAAACTGTATTTGCCTTACTATATGAACCTGATGAAACTAAAAACTGGACTACTGATGATAACATTATTTTACAATCTAACCCATTAGCAATTGAAGTTGAAAAAATATATAAAGATTTAATTTCTAAAAGAAATAAAGCAATTGAGATGGAAAGTAAACGAGAAAACTTTTTAACCAAGCATTGTAATATTATATATCAAGGTGCAGGTACTGAAAGTTTTATAGATGTAACAGAAGTTCAAAAATGTAAAGTTGATAAAATTGAGTGGGCAGGAAAAGAAGTTTATATTGGTGTCGATTTATCTATGTCGAATGATAACTGTTCAGTTGCAATGACAAGTAATGATGATGATGTAATATTAGCAGAAGCAATATCATTTATACCTGAGGGTAGAATTGAAGAAAAAAATCAATTTGAAAAAATCAATTATAATGAATTTATAAATGCCATGAAATGTATCGCCTGTGGTGATAGAACAGTTGATTACAAAGTTATAGAAGATTTTGTTTTTGCAATAGAAAATAGATATGATGTAACAGTTATGGCAATTGGTTATGATAGATATAATGCTTTATCATCTGCTCAAAAATGGGATGAAAAATATAATACTGTTCAAATAAGACAACACTCTGATACACTTCATCCACCTACTAAATTATTGTACGAAAAAATAATGGATGGTAAGTTTAAATACGAAGAAAACAAATTATTAGAAATAAACTTTCAAAATGCTAGATGTGTATATGATACAAATATGAATAGATATGTTAATAAGAAAAAATCAAATGGTAAAATAGATATGGTAGTAGCACTTATTAATAGTATTTATTTGTTACAACAAGAAGTATTTCTTGAAAATGGAAACTTTTTTGTTCAGGTTGCATAACTTTCACACTTTTCACACTCTATTAATGATATAATGTATAGTAGATAAGTATAAATGAGAAGCAAACAGAAATGTTTGTTTTTTTCGTGTTATAGAAAGGAGGTATCACAATGTCAATATTTACTAGGTTTTTAAAACGAGAAGAAACACAAAATGTTGAAGTTACTGATGAAAGCACATCAGAAGCAAATAATGATTCACCCCAAGATTTACTTTTAAAAAGTTTATTAAGAGGCGAAAAAATCACAAAAGAAAAAGCATTGTCAATACCTGCAATTTCTAGTGCAGTTGATAGAATTTCAAATTCAGTTGCTATCTTACCAATTAAAATGTATAAAAAAGTAATTGATGAAAATGGTATAGAATCAGTTGAAGAAATTAAAGATGATATACGATTAAAAATTTTAAATATTCAAACAGGCGATTTACTTAATCCATTTAACTTAAAAAAATCAATAGCATACGATTATCTTACTGATAAAGGTGCTTATATTTACATTGAAAAAGAAAGAAATGATTTTAAATCATTGCGATATGTTGAACCTGATTATGTTTCATTTCAATCAAATTATGACCCAATATTTAAAGATGTTAAATATAATGTTTATGGCAAAGATTATGAAATGTATGATTTTTTAACAATTGTAAGAAACACAACATGTGGTTATAAAGGAACAAGTGCCATTGAAGAAATATCAAATTCAATAGAAACTGCTTTTACTACTATAATGTATGAATTAGGATTAGTAAAAAAAGGTGGTGCAAAAAAAGGTTTTCTTACTGCTACTAGGAAATTAGGAAAAGATGAAATTAAATTATTAAAAGATGCTTGGAATAAGTACTATGGTGGCAACAATGAAGAAAATGTAATTGTATTGAATGATGGTATTGATTTTAAAGAGGGTGCAAGTTCATCAGTTGAATTACAAATGAATGAGCGAAAGAAAACCTTAAAAGATGATATTAATGATGCATTTCATATTTCTTCTAATTATAGTGATACTATCAAGGATGCAGTAATGCCAATTATAAGTGCAATAGAAACAGAATTAAATAATCATTTCTTATTAGAAACTGAAAAAGATTCTTATTATTTTGCATTTGATACCAAAAAGATTACAAGGGGTTCATTAAAAGAAAGATATGAAGCATATAAAATTGCATCTGATACAGGTTGGATGACAAAAAATGAAATTAGATGTGAAGAAGATTATGATTCGATTGATGGACTAGATGTTGTAAGTATGAATTTAGCAAATGTCTTATATGATGTTAAAACTAAAAAGTATTATACCCCTAACACAGGTTCAGTAATGAACATAGAAAAAGGAGGAGGTGAAAGCAATGAAAATTGAAGTAAGAAATGATAAGGTTATCATAGATGGATATGTAAATGCAGTTGATAGATTTTCTAAAATTCTTTACGATAAACGAGGGCAATTCGTAGAAAAAATAATGCCATCAGTTTTTCGTAGAGCATTAGAAAAAAATGATGCTATTAAAGTTCTTTTAAATCATGATTACGATAAAGAATTAGCAAATACAAAAGATGGTAGTGCTAATCTTTATGAAGATAACATTGGTTTAAGAGCCATTGTTGAAATAACTGATGCTGATGTTATAGAAAAAGCCAAAAAGAAAAAATTAAGAGGTTGGTCTTTTGGATTTGCTTGTAACAAAGATGAAGAAGTTGTTAATAATAGTGGATTAAGAGAAAGAAGTGTAAGAGATATTGATTTATTTGAAGTATCAATTATAGATGATAAAAAGATACCTGCTTACATAGGCACTAGCATAGAATTACGAGATGGCAACCCAACTGTTGTAGAATATAGAGATGAAGAGTTTGAAAATGACTCTTTTTCTTATGAAAAAGAAAATGAAGAACCAACACCAAATTTTAGTGATATGACTGCATCACAAAAGAGAGAAGTTTTAAATAGTGCTTATAGGCAATTATTTAAAGATGGTTGGTTAGAGGATTATGATGATGAATTTGTTTATGGAACAATTCAAGATGGTAGCCAATTGTATAAGATGCCTTATTCAATAACTGATGGAACAGTTAATATTGATAGCAATAATCAAGTTAAAGTTGTTCGTGGAGGTTATAAAGAAATAAGGTCAGATGAGGAAGTGCCTGAACAACCACCAAAAGTGGATGGTAAAAAAATAGATTACTCAAGTTATGAGAATGTTCTAAAAGAACTTAAAGGAGGAAAGTAAAATGAATAAGAAAAGTTTAGAAGAACAAAAAAATGAGAAAGTAACTCAAATGGATAAGTTACTAAATGATGTAAAGGCAGAAGAAAGAGCATTTACAGAAGATGAACAAAAACTATTTGATGAATTAAAAACACAAATAGAAGCAATTAACAACACTATGAAAGCATTTGAAGATAGTAGAGAGTTAGTTGATGATGAAAAGAAAGAAGAAGATAAAAAAGAGGAGGAAGAAAACATGGATGAAGAAAAAAGAGCATTAGAAATTGAACAAAGAGATATTGAAAACTTTGCTAAATTTATCAGAAATGAAGTATTGAATGAAGAAAGAGCAGAAACAGGTAGTCAATTCACTACTGGAGCAAATGGTGTAATTGTTCCAACAACAATTGCAAATAAAATTATTATGACTGCTCATAATATGTCACCTATCCTAGATAAAGCCACTAAATATAATACGAAAGGTAATTTAGAGATTCCTGTTTATGGTGCTAATAATGGTGAAGATATCACAGTTGCTTATGGTGAAGATTTTACTGAATTAGTAGAAAAAGCAGGAAAATTTACATCAGTAACTTTAAAAGATTATTTAATTGGTGCTTTAGCAAAAATTGGTAATTCTTTAATTAATAATACTGATATTGATTTGGTAAATGTTGTTATCAATATTATTGCTGAATATGTAAAATTATTCCTAGAGGGAGAAGTATTAAATGGTACTACTGGTAAGATTACTGGATGTAGTGGTATTCCTGCTTCACAAACAGTTGAATCAGAAGTAGCAGGTGTTATCTCTTATGATGATTTAGTAAAGGTAAAAAATAAAGTTATTCAATCATTCAGAAAAGGTTCTATTTGGGTTATGAATCAAGATACTCAAACAGTTCTTGAAACAATGAAAGATGGTAATGATAGACCAATCTTTGTACCAGACCCAACTGGTGAATTCGATGGTATGGTTCTAGGATATCCTGTTTATGTTTCAGATAATAAAGAGGGTATTGCAGAAGGTAAATCTCCAATCACATTTGGTAACTTTAGTGGTATTGCTTTAAAAACATCTAAATCTCTTGAAATTCAAGTTTTAAGAGAAAAATATGCTACTCAACATGCAACAGGTGTAGTTGCTTGGTTAGAGTGCGATGCTAAAATTGAACATCTTCAAAAATTATCTAAATTAACTATCAAAGCAAAAACAATCTAGGAGATAATTTATGTATCTAGTAAATAAAGGATTTGCTAATAGTCAAATATCTGCATCAAAGGGCAAGGTTATTGATATTAAAGATAAATCTTTAGCCACTGCCCTTGAAAGTGCAGGATTTGTTACTCCTTATTCTGAAAAAGCAATGTCTAATAAAGAAATGGAAAAAACTATCAAAGATTTAACAAAACAACTAAATGATAAGGATAGTGAAATACAAACTTTATCAAATAGAATTGCTGAATTAGAAGAAGAATTAAATTTAAAGTCAGAAGAAAATACTGATGATGAAAATAAAGATAATTTAGATAGTGGCGAAGAGTCAAGTGAAGATAATAAAGATAGTGAAGCATCAGATGATGAAAATAAGGGTGATGGTTCAAACCCTGATGATAAATCAAATAAAGAACCAAAAACTGATAAAGAGTAAGTAATTTCGTTTGTTCAGGCGACTCCATGAAAGGAGAAATAGTTATGGTTACTAAAGTTAGTGAAATAACAGTAGATAGTTTAAAAAACTATTTACGATTATCTGATATTACAGAAGAAGATAAAAAATATCTTGAAACAATAATAAAAGTTGCTATTGATTATATTAAAAATAATACAGGATTGAGTGATAAAGAATTAGAACAATATAATGATTTAGTTATTGTTGTTTATGTTTTATGCCAAGACATGTACGATACAAGAACTTATTATGTTGATAATAATAATGTCAATAAAGTTGTTCAATCTATACTTGATATGCATTCAAGGAATTTACTATCATGAGTAATACTGTTAAAAATGCAGGTAAATATAATAAATTAATTGAAATTGTTAGTATTAAAAGTATTAAAGATGATGATGGTTTTGAAATTCCATCAGAAGTGTCCATATTAAAGACTTATGCTAGTGTAAAGACCACTAAAGGTTATACATTAATTCAAAATAATTCAGATTTTGAAAAAGCATATACTAATTTTACAATTAGATATCCTGCTAATATTGTGATTACAAGAGATATGAAAATAAAATTCAATGGTAAAACTTATTCTATTGAATATTTAAATAATATTAACGAAGATTCTATTGAATTAGAAATACAAGCGAAAGTTGTTGATAAGTAGTGGCACACTTCAATCAAGAATTGCCAAATGACTTAATAAAAGAATTTGAGGAATTGGCAATAGCAACACCTAAAATGATGGGTGAAATGACAAAGGCAGGTGCAGAAACAGTTGCAAGAATTGTTAAAAATAACATGTCAAAGTCATTTAAAAAAACTGATAGATTAAGTAAGTGCTTATTTGTTTCAAAAACATATAGAACACCATCAGATGATGGAATCAATAATAAAGTTATGATTTATGGTTATTTGGATGCTGAAAAAAGGCATCCTGCTCCATTAGTCGCTATGGCAAGGGAATATGGAACAAGTCATGGTGAAGCAAAGAAACCTTTTTTTAGAAAATCATTTAAAAAAACTGATATTGAAAATGCTATGAAACAAAAAGAAAAAGAATACTTACCAAAAGGATGATTAGATTATGAATAATGAAATAGAAAAAATATTAGATGAATTTAAGGTAGATAATAAGAAAATACCATTTGCATTTTTAAGATATAGAGGTAAATCTAAAACATATATAACATATATGGAAATTGAAAATAATCCTTTATTATGTGGTGATGATGCACCAATTTATAGTGCTTCATCATTCGATTTTGATATTTATAGTGATGGCAATTATTTAACAATTGTTTCAGAGTTAAAAAAAGTTATGTTAGAAAATGGTTTTATATGGATAGAAGATAGTATTGATATGTATGAAGAAGATACAGGACTTTATCATAAAACTATAACCTTTGCTAAAGAGAGGAGAATTTAAAATGGCAAGAATTGGTTTAAAGAATTTTAGATATTCATTATTAGATGAAAATGAAAAAGTTAAAGAACCTAAAACACTAGGTAAAGCAATAGATTGTAAAGTATCTCTTGAATTAAATAGTGCTGAATTATATGGTGATGATGGACTTTGTGAAAGTGATTACACTTTTAATAAAGGAACAGTAACAATTACTGTTGATGATGATGATGACACTATTTTAGCACCTTTACTAGGTCATGCTATAAGTGAAGATGGTGAAATTGTTCGTAAAGATACAGATGTTGCTCCATATATTGCATTTGGTAGAATTTTAACAAAAATTGTTGGTGGTGTTTACAAATATAAAGTTGAATACTTATCAAAAGTTAAATTTAAAGATACTATGCCTGATGAAGCAACAAAGGGTGAATCTATTGAGTTTACTACTGTATCAATTGAGGGTTCTGTAATGAGAAAAACAGATGGTGAATGGTCTAAATCAAAGACATTCACAACTTATAAAGATGCTAGTGATTATTTAGATAGTTTATTAACTTCAACTACAAATGTTGCTTCAGCATCATATAGTGCAAAAAGTACAACTAAATAGTATATAAATCTTTTCGAAGAAACAGTGAAAAAATCTGGTAGAAGAAAGGGTAAAGAACTAGAAATTATTATCTAGTCTTTACTCTTTTTTTTGTTATATAAGGAGGAATTTAAAAATGAAAGAAAAAGAAACAATGTTTACAGTTAATGGAAAAGAATATAAAGCAATATTTAATCTTAATGTTATGCAATCAATCCAAGTAGAATATGGAACATTTGAAAGTTGGGGAGAATTAACAGATGGCTTTGTCTATGATGAAAATGGCGAAAGAAAACTTAAATTAGATAGTGATGGTAACCCTATTATAAAGAAGATTAAAAATAAAAATGGCGAAGAGGTTGAAGTTGAAGTATACGAAACAAAGGAAGTAGACATAAAAGCATTGATTTTTGGAATTAAAGAAATGATAAATGAAGCCATTGATATTGATAATGAAAACAATCAATTAAATCAACCTTTATTAACTGAAAAACAAGTAGGTAGATTAATAACTGCAATGGGTATTGAAAAGGCAACAAGTAAATTAAATGAAACAGTTATTGAATCAACAAAGGATGATACCCCAAAAAACGAGTAGTCCACGAGGAAGAAAAGGATAAACCAATAGATTTCTCGTGGTTTTCATTTATAGGAGTTTGCAAGTTAGGATTTTCTGAAAAAGAAGTTTTTAGAATGACTTTAAGAAAGTTCAATAAATTGTGGGAGCATTACAAGTATTATCACGATATAGAAAAGAGTACAACTTATGCCCAATTAGAAAAAGAGCAATCAGAAGATGATGAATGGTTAGATTAGGAGGTGTAATATGGCAAGTTCATTTGGTGGAACAGTAAAATTAACAGGTGAAAGTGAATATATTAAGGCATTGCGAAACATTAATAGTAATTTAAAAGCAGTTAGTAGTGAATTAAAATTAACATCAACAGAATTTACAAATAATGGTGCTAAAATAGGCGATTTGCGAAGTAAAAATGATGCTTTAAATAAAAAACTACAAGAAGAGCAAAATGTTGTTAAAATATGCACAGAAGCCATCAAAAATTTTACTGAACAACAATCAAAAAATAAAACAGAAATTGATAAATTAAAAAATTCATTAAATAGTGAACAACAAACACTTGAAAAAATGAAAAATAGTACAACTGCAACAAGTTCAGAAATATCAAAACAGGAAAAGGTTGTTGCTGATTTAGAAAAAGAATTAACAAAAGCAGAAACAAGTTATGATAATAATAATAGAAAGATTAACGATTATAAAGTTAAGATGAATAATGCTAAAACTGAATGTAGTGATTTATCTAAAAAGATTCAAGATAATAATGCTATTTTAGATAAGGCAGGTAATAGTTTTGATAATGATGCTAAATCAATTAAAGATTTTTCTGATGAAGAAGAAAAAGCAGGTAAAAGTACTCTCACACTAGGTGATTTAATAAAAGGAAACTTAATTAGTGAGGGTATTATTGCAGGTATTAAAGGATTGGCTAGTGCTATGAAAACAGTTGGTTCTGCAATGATAGAAGTTGGAAAACAGGCAGTTAGTGGCTTTGGTGAATTTGAACAATTAGAGGGTGGTGTTCAAAAATTATTTGGTGATGATGTAAAAGATACTGTTATTAAAAATGCAAACGATGCTTTCAAAACTGCAGGTATGAGTGCTAACGAATATATGGAAACAGTAACTGGATTCAGTAAAAGCATGATAGTTTCTTTAAATGGTGATACCAAAAAAGCAGCCGAATTATCAGACCAAGCATTAAGAGATATGTCTGATAATGCCAATACATTTGGTACTGATATGCAATCAATCCAAAATGCTTATAGTGGTTTTGCTAAAGGTCAATTTAATATGTTAGATAATCTAAAATTAGGTTATGGTGGTACTAAAACTGAAATGGAAAGATTACTTAAAGATGCTGAAAAATTATCAGGAAAGAAATACGATGTTTCTAATTTTGCAGATATTACAGAGGCAATTCATCAAATTCAAGTAGCAAGTAATATTGCAGGTACTACACAAGCAGAGGCAATGGGAACAATTGAGGGTTCTATTAATGCAACAAAATCAGCATGGAGTAATTTAATTACAGGATTAGCGACTGATGGAGCAGATTTAAGCCAATTAGTAATGAATTTATTTTCTTCACTTGTTGGTGATGGAGATGGCAATGGAGGAGTTGTTAATAATGTATTAAAAGCAGTAGATAGAGTGGTTGATGGAGTATTTGATGCATTGCCTATAATATTAGATGGAATAGCAGAACAATTACCATCATTTCTTGATGCAGGAAGTAGTATTATTTCAAAATTAGTTCAAGGTTTAACTGAAAATATGCCTATGATAATGAGTTCAGTTATGGAAATAATTAATATGATTATATCAACGATAGTTCAAAATTTACCACAAATATTGCAAATGGGTATTCAAATGGTTGTTTCTTTGGTTCAAGGAATAGCAGAGCAATTACCAACTTTAATACCTGAAATGATTGATGCAGTAGTGTTAATGGTAGAAACATTGTTAGATAATATAGACTTGATTATTGATGCAGGTATTCAATTAATAATGGGACTAGCAGATGGGTTAATCACTGCCTTACCTGATTTGATTGATAAAATACCTGAAATAATAGATAAATTAATTGAAGCCATTGTTAATAATTTACCAAAACTAATTGAAGCAGGTATTACTTTAGTTATTAAATTGGCAGAGGGATTAATCCAAGCAATACCAAAATTAGTTTCGAAAATACCACAAATTATATCTTCATTAATAAATGGTATTGCTAGTTATTATGGAAAACTTGGAGAAATAGGTAAAAACTTGTTAGGAAAGGTAAAAGATGGAATTGCAAGTGGTATATCAGGTATGTTAGATATAGGTAAAAATCTTGTTAAGGGTCTATGGAATGGTATTAATAATGCCAAAGACTGGGTATTAGATAAGATTAAAGGATTTGGTAAATCAATTGTAAATGGCATCAAAAATATATTTGGAATTCATTCACCATCAAGAGTATTTAGAGATGAAATTGGTGTAAATTTAGCAAAAGGTATTGGTGTTGGTTTCCAACAAGAAATGTCAGATGTAAATGATACAATTCAAAGAGCATTGCCAACAGATTTGGATTTATCTACAAGAGTTAATTTAAGTAGACCAAATTCAGTATTTTCTTCTGATAATAGTAGAAGCAATCAATCACCTAGTAAAGTTGAAAATAATACTTATAATTTCTACTCTCCAAAAGATTCACCAAGCGAGTATGCAAGACAAATTAGAAAAGAAAAACAATATTTGGATTTGGTAGGTGCTTAATATGTCAAAGAAAATAGTATGTGAAAATTATTTAAAAGAAAGGATAACATTTGAATATAAGTTTCCTTTCTTTCTTAAAAGTGTTGATGGATTACATGAGGTATTAGGTGTAGTAGCAGGAATGAAAAGTGCTTATGCCATAGGTGAAAATTATATTGGTACAAGTGTAGAAAAAAGGAATATTATTATAAAAGGTGCAATTAGAGATGATGTAATTAATAATAGGCAAAAGTTATATCGTGCCTTTCCTTTAAAGTCAACTGGAATACTTTATTATTATGAAGATGGTTTAGAAAGAAAAATAGAATATAAAGTAGAATCTATTCAAATTGATAATAAAGGTTTACATAAGCAATTTCAAATATCTTTAATATGCCCTAACCCATATTTTACTGATTTAGATAAAACTATACTTCAAATGGCAACATGGTCGCCATGTTTTAAATTTGCATTAAAGATTCCCCATGATACAGGTATAAAGTTTGGTGTAAAAAACACAACTTTAATGGTTACTATTCAGAATGATACTAATATTGAATTTGGTATGACTTTAACATTTACTGCAAATGATACTGTTGTTAATCCATCTCTTTTTAATGTTGATACAAGAGAAGAAATGAAGATTGAAAAAACAATGGTAGCAGGAGATAAGATTATTGTAAATACATATAGACAAAATAAAAATATTACTTATATACCAGTTACTACTGGTGTAGAAGAAAATATTAATAATCTAATGGTATATGGTAGTAAGTTTTTACAAGTACATCATGGAAGTAATACATTTAGATATAATGCTGATACAGGTGTTGATAACCTCGAGGCAGTTATTGAATATGTAAACGAATATGAGGCAGTATAATGATAAAAGAATTTGATATTTATGTTTATACTAGGGATTTGGAACTCATAGGTATTATAGATTTTTTTAGTTCTTTAAGATGGCGAAGAAAATATTATGAAGCAGGTGAGTTCGAACTTCATATTCCATTAAATAGTCAAACAGAAAAGTATTTAAAAAAAGATAATCTTATTATAAGAGATGATGCCATAGAAGTAGGTATTATTGAAAGTTTTACTATAAATGATGCAGGTGATGATGGTGTTGAAGTTATAATTTATGGCAGGTTTTTATCAAGCATATTAGATAGAAGAATAATTAAAAGTAAAATTAACTTTAGTGGGAAGATATTGTTGGGTGAAAGAAAAATATTAAATGAAATGACACCTTTTTCTAAATTATTAATAAGTGAAGCAACACTAGATTCAGATAGTGTTGTTTTTCAAGTAAGTTATAAGAATGTTTATGAATATTTAGTTACTTTAGCAAAGATATCATCAATTGCTCATAGAATATCTGTCGATATTCCAAACAAGAAAATGATTTATGAAAATTATCAAGGATTAGATAGAACAGAAACACAATCAATTAATCCTAGATATGAATTTAGTGAAGATAAATCAAATATTGATGTTGCTGATTATACATATAGTGCTAAAACAGAAAAGAATTATGTTTTAGTAGGTGGGCAAGGAGAAGATAAAAATAGAATTATGGTAGAAGTTACAAGTGGAAATAATAAAGATTTTGATTTAAGAGAAACATTTGTTGATGCTAAATCAGAAAATCAAGGTGATTTAACACTTGCACAATATAAAGAAACTTTAAAAACTAAAGGTTCAGAAAAATTAGTTGAATCTACTGAAACACTTGAAGTAACAGTATATGCTGATGACTATAAAAAATTATGGGATTTAGGCGATATTGTAAATATTAAAAAAGAATCATGGGGTATTGTAATGAAACAAAGAATTACTGAAATAGAAGAAACCATTGAAAATAATAATCAAAAGATTTTTGCTACATTTGGAACACCATTTGTTGAAAATCTTACGATTAATAATTAAGGAGGAATGAGAAATGGAAGAATCAAGTTTTTTTAATGATGTAGATGGCGATAGAGTTTATCATGCAGAAGATTTTGCAGAATATTTTATCCCATTTTTTACAAATGGTATTTTTAATAATGGTTGCCAAGTATTAGGTAACACAAATGATATGGCAGTTAATTTAAGCACTGGTAGAGCATTTATTGAGGGACATAGATATAGAAATAAACAAGTAAAAACTTTAGCAATAGATAATGCAGATGGTGTGTTAGGTCGTATTGATAATATTGTTATTAGATTAGATTTAACAAATAGAAATATTACTGCTCAAGTAATTAAGGGGACATTTTCTAATAATCCAGTAGCACCAAATTTAACAAGAACTTCAATAATTTATGATTTAAGAATTGCCAAGGTTTATATTCCTGCAGGAACAACTGAAATAACACAAGATTTGATAGAGGATTGTAGATTTATTACCAGTGATTGTGGAGATGTAATTTCGCCTATTGAAACACCTGATACAGAGCAATTATTTATTCAAATTCAAGCAATTTTTGATAAATTTATTGCTGATAATACAAATGAATTTGATACATGGTTTGAACATGTTAAAGGGCAATTAAGTACAGACCAAGCAGGAAACTTGCAAAATCAAATTGATGATATAACACCTGATGTTGAACAATTAAAAACAGATGTGGGAGTGTTACAAGATAATATATTAGATTTTGAATTATCAAGAACTATAAATGATACCAATGTTGCTTCACTAGAAGAAAGCGAGGGAGAATAATGAAAGTATATAAAGTTAAAAATGGTAATAAAATTGAAAGTAGTAGTATTTATGATAGAAATGAACTATTAAGTGATATATTAAATAGACCAAATGCAGGTTTTCATAATTCTATATATAGAGGTAAGGATATTACTGATTTGTTTTATAATGGTACTTTATCGCAACAAATTGCTAATGGTACATTCGATGATATATTTATAGGTGATTATATTATAGGTAAAACAAGTGGTAGAAAATATCTTGTAGCAGATATTAATTACAGATTACATTGTGGTGATACTGAATGTACAACACCACATGTTCTCATGATACCTGAAAAGATTATGGGACTTGCCCAAATGAATGATAGTAATACTTCTGCAGGGGCATATATAGGAAGTAAAATGTACACAACAAATTTATCACCATATAAAACTGTTATAAATAATGATTTTGGTAGTAATCATATTTTAAAACATAGAAACCATTTACAAAATGCAGTTGTAAATGGATATGAAAGTGGAGGGACATGGTACGATTCTACTATTGAATTAATGAATGAGTTAATGGTTTATGGTGCTAATATATTTCATAATGTAGGATGTGGTACTAATATACCAAATAATTATGAAATTGATAAATCTCAATTGGCATTATTTAGATTAGATAAAAGTAAAATAATTGCCTTTAATGATAGTAACCAAAGAATGTGGTATTGGCTCAGAAGTGTAGCATTCTCTTCCGGCTTCTGTGATGTCGCCAACTATGGTTCTAGTGGCTACAATGATGCATCCGACTCTGGTGGTGTTCGCCCCTGCTTTTTAATCTATTAATCTGCAATCTCACCCCCTTGTGGGGTGAAGCAGATAATAGATTTTTAAAAAAGCAAGGGGATAAATTAACACACACAAATTGACTTTCAATAGATAAAAGTATAGAATTATAATTGGGAGTTGATAGATATTGAGTGTGTTGAAAAGAAAAAGAAACATATCAAAAATGGAATTTTATCATAATGCTATAAAGTTGCGATTAATGATAACTGAATTTCTTTTGAAAGATTTTGGTATAAAATCAAGAAGAAGAAATTTAGAATTTGCAAAAGATGTGTATGATATTGAAGATGAAGATGTAGAAGAAATAGAAAATATTCTTTCTGCATACGATTTGAAAAATAGTTTCATTGATAATTTTCCAAGTTGGTTGATTGATAAGGAAAGAGATTATTTCATGGACTTGTTAAGAAGTCTAATGAAAAATATTTGTTCTGCAAATACAATTCATATAACAAACAAAGAAGAATACTATATGAGAAGAAATTATCAAACACAAGCAATTTGTGATTGTGAAAATCTGCTTCAAGAAATGCAATATATAATATATGTTACTCATCCAAATGTTGAGAAATATATGCCTTATGTTGATATAATTGAAAAAGAAATTGCTTTATTAAAAGGATGGCGAAAGTCTGATAATAAAATAATGAAAATTTTAGAAGAATAACTTTTAAAAAGGGTAAGATTTGATAAATATACTTGGATGGCTTCCGGCTTCTGTAATGTCAACAACAATGGTAATAGTAACTACAATAATGCATCCAACTCTGGTGGTGTTCGCCCCTGATTTTAACTCGCACAATGATTAGGTTAAGTACCGTTGCGATAATTAAAAGGAAATTTTATCCTGTTCGAAAGACAAATAGATATTTTGATATCATCTAATAAGTTAGTTATGATTAGGAACAAAATATGTTAAATAAGATTAGTAATGCCAATGTTTTAATGGATAGTTTTTATAAATCAAGAAAAAATAGTATTTGGAAAAATAGTGTACAACAATATGAAGCCAACTTTCTTAAAAACATAAGAAAAACACAGATAGAATTAAGAGAAAGAACTTATAAGCAAAGTCCTTTTGATTGTTTCTATTTGAATGAAAGAGGAAAAGAGCGATATGTTCGCTCCATAAGTTTCTATGATAGAGTAGTACAAAGAGCATTATGCGACCAATTGACTCCCATAGTTGAACCTTATCTTATATATGATAATGGTGCAAGTATAAAGAATAAAGGTATCGATTTTGCTCGTAGAAGAATAGAAAATCATCTTCATAGTTATTATAGAAAATATGGTAATATTGGATATGCACTCACTATCGATTTTAGTAAGTTTTATGATAATATACTTCATAAACCATTAATTGAAATGTATAAAGAAATAATAGATGATGATGACATATTAAAATTAATAGAACATCTAGTAGATAGTTTTTCTATTGATGTTTCCAATTATAATATGGAAGAATCAGATTTACTTGATACACTTGTTTATGCAAAGTCAAACACTTTAAAAACAGGTGAAAAATATATAAATAAGTCTTTAGGTATTGGTAGCCAAATATCTCAAATATCAGGTATTTATTATGTTCACAAAATGGATAACTATTGTAAAATAGTAAAAGGTATGAAATACTATGGTAGGTATATGGATGATACTTATATAATAAGTAATAGTAAAGAAGAATTAAAACAATTACTTGAAGATATTATTAAGATTTGTGATAAATTAGGTATATTTATTAATAGAAAGAAAACTCAAATATTTAGATTAGATAAAGGGTTTACTTTCTTAAAAATTAGATATAGACTAACTGAAACAGGTCATTTAGTTAGAATACCTGTTAAAAGTGGATTCGTAAGAGAAAGAAGAAAACTTAAAAGTTTTAAAAAGATGCTTGATGATGGTAAAATGACTTATAGAGAAATAGAAGAACAATATAAGTCATGGAAAGGCAACATAAAAAGATATGATTGCCATAAAGCATTAATGAATATGGATAAGTTGTTTGCAGAATTATTTAAAAATAATTCACAAAATTCACACTAAATTAGTGTTATAATGTATATATAGAATAAGGCAATGAAAAATTGTCTTTTTTCGTGTTTTAATCACTAGATAAGGAGGATAAAAATGGAAAATGGTAAGTTTCAAATTGAAGTTTTGGAAAGATTATCTGTATTGGAAACTTTAATAAAAGAACAGGACTATAAAGGAGTTAAAGATACAAGTGAAAAAGCACTTAATTTAGCCAAAAATAATGAAAGTAGGATAAATGCCCTAGAAGATGGTAATAAATGGCTTATTCGCCTTGTTATAGGTGCAATTATAGGTGGTATTTTAGCATTTGTATTTAAAATATAAAGGAGGGGATAACATGAGTAACAAGGTATATGATATTTTAAAGTATGTTGCACAAGTATTTTTACCTGCATTGACTGTATTTGTAGGTGTTGTGTTACAATGTTTTGAATTTAGTTATACAGATATAGTTATTACTATAATGACTGCCTTTGATGCTTTTTTAGGTAGTATATTAATGATATCTAGTAATAATTATAATAAAAAACAATAGAGAAAGAACTTAAAGGTTCTTTTTTTATATATTCCATTAAAAGAAAGATAGAGGTGAAAAGAAAATGGAAGAAAAAGAAGCAGTTGTTGAAGAAACACAAGAAGTTTTGGCAGTTGTCGAAACAGAAGAAGATGTGCAAGAAGATGCACTAAATGAATTATCTAATAATAAAGGTGAGGAGGTAGATGAAAATGAGTAATAGTTCTTTAGTAAACTATACTGCTATTTCACCAAATAGTAGCAATCCTAGAAATAATAAGATTAAGAAAATCACTATTCATCACATGGCAGGTAATTTATCTGTTGAAACATGTGGTAGAGTATTTAATGGTAAGAATCGCCAAGCATCATCAAATTATGGTATAGGTAGTGATGGTAGAGTTGGTATGTATGTTGAAGAAAAGAATAGAGCATGGACTTCGAGTTCTCCTAGTAATGATAATCAAGCAATTACTATTGAAGTTGCAAATGATGGTGGTGCAAATACTAATTGGCATGTATCAGATAAGGCACTTGCCAAATTAATTGATTTATGTGTTGATATTTGTAAAAGAAATGGTATTGCAAGTTTAAATTATACTGGAGATGCAAATGGTAATTTAACAAGACATAATATGTTTGCAAACACAACATGTCCGGGACCATATTTACAAAGTAAATTTCCTTATATTGCAAGTGAAGTAAATAAAAGATTAAATGGTAGTAGTACATCAGTATCATCAAATGATATTTCATCAAAATCAGTTGATGAACTTGCAAAAGAAGTTATTGCAGGTAAATATGGTAATGGTGATGCTAGAAAAAGTGCTTTAGGTTCAAGGTATGGTGAAGTTCAAGCAAGAGTTAATGAAATTCTTATTGGAAACAAACCTACACCAACACCTGCACCACAACCAACTGAATCTAATGATGATTTATTAACTTTAGTTAAGAAAACTATTAGAGGTGATTTTGGTAATGGTGATGCTAGAAAGAAAGCACTAGGTTCAAGATATGATGAAGTTCAAAAACAAGTTAATGCAAATCTTAATGCTGGATTAACTAGATGGGATAATATTAAATTATTCTAATAAAAATGTATAATTAAAATGGTAGGATTTTATATAATCTTACCATTTTTTCTTTGCATAAAAGCATAGTTAATATATAGAAAAAATCATTTAGTAGGCAACAGGTAGGCAACAAAAGTCTTATTTTGCCTTTAAAAATGGACTACATCAATTTACTAAGAGATAATTTTATAGAATTGTTAAACTCAATAATTTTAAATTATTGGGTTTTTTGTTAGACTTTTCATATTATTTTTGATAAAATTATTATGAAAAGAGGTTGTACTATGATTTTAGAGGGTAATGTTATAAGTATTGATAAGTGTTTTGGTAAAGTTTTAGTTGGTTCACGTGAATACTTTTTTCCTTTAGAAATTGTTTATGGTGATAAGATAGAAGTTGGAGATCGTGTTAAGATTAGAATTGATAATGATTTTCCAAGTATTGTTACAAAATACGAAATTATTGAGTTGGAGGAATTTTTAGATGTTGATTAATAGAGATTTTAAAGATTATGAATGTATAGATGCTGGTAATGGTGAAAAAATTGAAAGATTTGGTAAAATTATTTTAAGAAGACCTGATCCTCAAGCTATGTGGAATTCTAATTTGGATGAATATAAAAAATTAGATGGTTTTTATCATAGAAGTGATAAAGGTGGGGGGTATTGGGAATATTTTACAAAGTTTCCACCTTATTTTACGATTAATTATAAAGATTTGACTTTTAAAGTTGGTCCAACTAATTTTAAACATATGGGTATTTTTCCAGAACAAGCTGTTAATTGGGATTATATGATGGATAAGATTAGAAATAGTGGTAGAAAAATTAAGGTTTTGAATCTTTTTGCATATACTGGTTGTGCGACTATGGCTTGTAGTAAGGCAGGCGCGGATGTTGTACATGTTGATGCTTCTAAGGGTATGATTGAATGGGCTAAAGAAAATATGAGATTATCGCATTTAGAAAATAATAGCATTCGTTTTATATGCGATGATTGTTTAAAGTTTGTTCAAAGAGAGTTTAGAAGGGGCAATAAATATGATGCTATTATAATGGATCCCCCTAGTTATGGTAAGGGACCAAATGGTGAAGTTTGGAAGTTTGAAGATTCTTTATATGTTTTGATTGAAGCTTGTAATAAGATATTAAGTGATAAACCTTTATTTTTCCTTATTAATTCTTATACAACAGGTGTTTCTAGTACGGTTCTTGCTAATATTTTAAAAACTACTATTAAATTAGATGGTAAGATTAGTTGTGGGGAAGTTGGTATACCTATTACAAAAAGAGATTTAATTTTACCTTGTGGTATATATGGAAGATGGGAAGAAAATGATTAATGTTTTATATGAAGATAATCATATAATTGTTGTTATGAAACCGGCTAATGTTCCTGTTTGTGAGGATAGTTCTGGTGATTTAGATTTACTTAGTATGGTTAAACATTATTTAGAAGAAAAGTATAATAAAAATAATGCTTTTGTTGGGCTTGTTCATAGGCTTGATCGACCTGTTGGAGGTGTTATGGTTTTTGCGAAAACTTCTAAAGCTGCTAGTAGATTGAGTGATCAAATTAGAAAAGGTGAAATGAAAAAGAAGTATTATGCTGTTGTTATGGGAAAGACTTTAGAAAGGGGTATTTTTGTTGATAAGTTAGAAAAAGACAGCAAGAAAAATATTTCTTTTGTTTCGGATAATGGTAAAGAATCTATTCTGGAATATGAAAGAATAAAAACTAATGGGGAAATGTCACTCGTTTCTATTGATTTGAAAACTGGTAGAAGTCATCAGATAAGGGTTCAGTTTTCACATCATGGTTTTCCTTTGTATGGTGATCAAAAATATAATAAAAAAGCTAAGATGCATACGCAAATAGCTTTGTTTGCTTATAGTTTATCTTTTCTTCATCCTACTTTAAAAAAAGAGTTAGTTTTTTCAGTTGATATTCCTAAAATATATCCTTATAATTTTTAACTAAACATTAGGTCTAGTATTGTCATTATTAGAAATCCAATCATAAAGACAATAGACATAATGTCTTTTTTTTGTGATCTTTGGCTTTCAGGTATTAGTTCACTTATGCTTACAAATATCATTGCACTTGCTGCAAACATTAACATATATGGTAAAAGTGTTTGGGTTTTAGTTACTAGATATGCTCCTAAACAAGCGAATATTGGTTCTACGATAGCGCTTAAACTGCCATATATAAATGCTTTGGTTTTGGTATATCCTTCTTTTAATAGTGGTAATGATATAGCGGCTCCTTCAGGAAAGTTTTGAAGACCAATTCCTAAGGCGACTGCAAAGGCTGCACCAATATTTGTTTTGGCAAGAGTTCCAAAGGCAACACCTATTGCAAGTCCTTCTGGTATATTGTGTAGAGTTATGGAAAATAGTAGTAAAAGTGATTTTTTGTTTTCTAGTTTAGAACATAATTTTTCTAGTATAAATAATAGAATTGTACCACCTATAAAACCTATTACTGTTGGTAATAAAATGTTTGTATTTTGAGTTTCGATTGCTGGTAATATGAGTGAGAAAAATGAAGCGGCAATCATTATTCCTGATGAAAATGATAGCATTGCTTCGTGAATTATTTTGTTTGTTTTTTTGAAGAAAAAAACTATACTTGAGCCTAACGCTGTTATTAGAAATGTTATTGTTCCTGCTAACAGAGCTAGTAATATTGGGTTAAGATTATTAAACATTGTACCTCCTATAGATAGGTTATTCTATAAAGTGAGAAATGTTAATGATAAATATATAATATTATAATACTTGAAAGAACGAAAAATGAAATGTATATTGTGACATTATATTTGATTGATGAACAACATTATTTAGCAAATGTTTTAAAAGAATACGAAAAACATAAAAAACTCCTTAAAATTAAAGGAGTTTAAGTATTTTTTTTACCGGATAACACAACTTATAAAAGTTATGTTTCCAGGACTTATATAACACTTGGTCATTGAGTAATTAAATTGTAGCATCTATACTATATATGTGTGTTTTTGTATGTAAATTATTTTTTTCATACCTTGATATTATTATAAAAAAATGATATATTAATGTAGGAGTATGATAATATGGTAGAAGATATTAAAAGGGCTATTGATAATAATGATATTAACAAACTGTATGCTTGTGGCTTTTTTGTGAATTCTACTATTAAAGAATATATTTTACTTAATAAAAAAAGAATTATTAATGATATTTTAAATCTTAAATTATGGTTAGATGATGAAGTAATTGTTACATATTTTGATGATAATGATTTTGTTAAAGCGTCAATTATGGCTTCTAATGTAGATGTGGCTAGATTATTTAATAATGAAGAAATTAATAATTTTTTGATTAATAATATGAATCATATTGTTAAATTTATGAATGAAAAATTGTATACATTATCAAATAAAACTCCGAAATCCTTATTAAACAATTTAAATTTTATTAAACTATGTTTAGATAATGGTTTTATTAATATACTTGATTTTGTTCCTGATAATGATTACTATTTAAAAAATAAGGAACGCATAGATAAAGTTTGTTATGATAAAATTATTTTGGGAATTATTAAAATTGATGAGTTTAGTTCAAAAAGGTTTTTAACAAATCAAAACTTTTTAATTGCATCGATACTTGGTAATAATTATAATGTTTTGTTATTTAGCAAATCACCTTATTTAGATAAATATATAGAAAATAATTATAAAAAACTTTATAAAAAAATAGAAGGATTTATAAGAAGTAATGATTATTTTTTGAAAAAAGAAGTTAATATACAATTGCCTTTCTTTTTAGGAATAATTAAAAAACAGATTAATGATGAAATTAATAATAAAAGATTTGATGTATCTTTACTTAAAATGTTAGATAATGATGAGTTTTATAATTTTGTTTCTTATTTAGATGATAATACAAAAAAAGATTTTTTTGGTAAAAAGATATATCAACTATATCAATTTTATGGAAATACTTTATTTAGAATTGGTTATGAAAAAATTAATTCAATAGGTATGTTTTCAATTACCTTATTTGAAAGATTTGTTAAAATATTTTGCTTTGATGATAATATAAAAATGGAAAATGTTAGATCGCTGTACTTTAATATTTTATATGAAGAATTTGATAGAAAAAGTAAGTTTAAAAATAATTCTGCTATAATATTTGAAAATTCTATTGATACTAATGGAATAATAAATGATAAATTAAATGAAAAAATCGAAGAATTAAAAAATATTTTGGGTTCATCTTATTATGATTATTTGGTTAATTTAATAAATAATAATTATAATTTAGATGTTAATAAACCTTTTAATGAAATAGTAAATGATGTATTTGATGCTTATAGAAGAGCTAGTATATCTTTAGATGATAACAAAAAGAATAGATTAAATATAATAATTGATGGTTTATGTAAAGCTGCTTATAAAAGAGAATTTGATTTATTTGCATCTTCAAAAATGGATTTTAGTGATGGATATCCATTTCTTGTTGAACCAAGTGATATTTATGTGAAAAGATTTTATAAAGAAAAGAAGTTAGAAATTATTAAAGATAGTTTCTTAAATGATGAGAATAAATTTAATGAATTATGTTCAAATATATATGATGAGAGTATTCCTTATGATAATTATGTTGAAGAAGTAAGAAAATATTTAAAAACGGGTAGATATGCAATATATGATATTAACAAAAATGTTGATAACTATTTAAGTAAGTTTGTTGATGATTTAAATGTTGATGGTATTTGTGTTGAATACTTTAATTTACCTTTAACAGATGAATATTTGAAAGCATATTTTAATAAAAATACTATTTTAAATATACTTAAAGATATTAATATAAATAAATTATTGATTATGTTAAATGATGATAATTATGATAGTTTTAAAGATGTTTTTTATGATAAACAGATTTTATATATGTTAGATGTATTTAGTACGATTCATTCGTTTTATAATATTTCTAATGTTGTATCTTTGATTGATAATTTTTGTTTGGTTGATAAAGAAAACATATATGAAATGTTTAAGTGTTCTAATAGTTATGTTAGAGTTCCTTCGATATTCAGAACAATCTTTGATAATAGTTGTGATTATATAAAAAATGATTCTAAAGTGATAAAGGAACTTTTAAAAAGAGGGTATAAAACTTTGCTTAAAAGAAGTTTACCAATTCCTAATATTTCTAAAAAGTATGTTGTTAATAATCATGAGATAAGTGTAATGGTAGGAGGATATGATTTTAAGGATGTTTATTTACCAATAATGGTAAATTCAAGTGTTTTTGTTAATTCTAAATATGATGATTTGCACAAATATATTTTTAGTAATGAAAATGGTTTTATTATTAAGTTTTATGATAATAAAATTATTGGTATTGTATTTGGTATTAGATATGGCAATACTTTGTTTTTATCGAACCTAGCAAGTGTAGTTCATATGAGTTATATTATGGAGCCTCTTAAAAAGTTTGCGCTTTCTATTATAGATGAGTGCAAAAAAAATAATGATAATTTAGGACATATATATTTAGCAAATATGGGTAGTGATGATAAGACTTATACTTTAATTAATGGTCTTGTTTCTGTGCAAACAGATTATAATAAAAATGGCCTTGCTTTGTATGATAATATGTCTAAAATCAATGCAAAAGCTTTGATGAAATATCCTATTACTACTTATTTATTAGAATGTGAACAAGCAAAGATAAGAGGAAATCAAATTAAGATTCTTGATTTATTCGGAAATGATGAAGAGGGATTAATTAATGATTTTGAGTATGAAAATATTAAATATGCTGGAAGATCTTGGTATAAAAATGAAGATGCTTTTGTTGTTGGTAAGATTGACGATAGTATTTTAAAAGAATTGTCTAGTATAAAAGAAAGGAATATAAACTAATGGATTTTAAAGAGGAAAAATTACCGATTTATAATGATACTTTAGTATTTAATGATTTAATGAATAGGGGTTTTTATAATGTTTTAAATTACTCTGATTTAAGTGATGATTATATTTTAGATAATATCAATTTTATTATTAAAATAATAAGAAATGGTCAGTATATTTTATCCTCTAATTCTCCTAAAAATATAAAAAACAATTATTTGTTTTATATTGCTTCTTTTGATGCTGGTAATATTAATCCTTTATTCTTTTATAGGGGGGATATTAAAGATTTAGATGATTATTTTAAAAAAAATCCTAGTTTAATGGAAAATATTATAGATATTTATAATAATAAGTTTAAATTGAAGAAAATAATTGATTTTAATAGTTATATTAGTATTTTATATTTTGGTTTACTTAATAAAAAAATAGTTGATGGTTTAATTGATATAAGAAATTGTACTTGTTTAGATAAAATAATTCCATATTTAAATAGTGAATCAATTAAAAAAATGTATGGACAAAATGTATTTGATTTTACTAGTAGATATGGTTATCATATTATATTGGATGGCAAACATAAGTATATAAGTAAATTATCTAGTTTACAACTTAATAAGTTTTATAGTGTTTTTGAATTAAGAAATGGTCACGTGCAAAACCTGACTAATTTATATAATGCTTTAGTAGAGTATAATTTTGTTTATAAATCTAGTGATGATATATTAAATGGTCAATCTTTTAGTTTGATAAAAAAAGATAATATTGATTATGTTTATGCACTTGTTTTTGAGATTTCTAAATATTTAAGTAAAGATGATAAAGAAAAAATTATATCAGAATATGGCTCTGATATATATAAGTTATTTGATAAATACATGAATTTGTATGGATCTAATAATTATAAAGAATTTAATAAATATAGTTCAATTATAAGAAATATATGTAGTCTTGGTTATAATAGAAAAAGGGAAGAATTTATTTTATCAAAAAATAATTTAGAAAATGGCTTTCCTTTTGATATTGAATTAAGTCCTAAAATGAGAAGAATAATTAATAAGAAAAAATTGATGCAAAAAACTTGTTTAGATATTGCTTATGATATGAATAAACTAAATAAATTAAAAGAATATTTAGTTAATAAAGGCTATATAAATAATGATTTTGATACTAATATTTTATTCGCTCTTTTAACTGATGGTGTTAAAAGTGTTAAATTAATTGAATTTGATATTGATATTAATTATTTAATGGGAAAGATATTAAATTATGTTAGTTTATCTATTGATAATGCTTTAATTGATGATTCTGTACCATTTGAAGAATATAAAAATTTACCTTTAAATGATGATTGCTTTGTTGTAAAATCAGATATAAAAGAAATTGTTAATAAAATTGATTTAGAGAATTTTTTTGAAAATGTTATTAATAATGAAGAAAAATATGATTTGTTTAAAAAATATATTGATAAATATGATATTCTTTATTTTGTTGATGCATTAAAATTAACTGATGTATCCTATTCAGGTAATATGAGTTATAGTATAGGAAATATTATTAGTTTGATTGATAATTTTGCTGATGTTTCAAATAATTTGCACAAAAATGTTTATGGTAATTTGTTTGATATGTTAAAGAATGCTTTTTTAATTTCAAATCCATTATATAAGTATGAAAGAATATTTGGTAAAGCAAATAAATGGATTATTAATGATCCATCTCCGCATTCTAGTTTAATAAGTCCTAAAGAGAAAATTGATGAATGTATTGATATTTATAAAAATATGCTTGCTAGAGAGTTTGTAAGCGTTCCTGTCTATGAAATGAAATGTGATGGGTTAACTATAACAAACAATAACTTTTATGATGAAAATATTTTAGTTACTGGTGAAAAATTGGGCTCTTGTTTAAGAGCAGGTGGATCACTTGATGATTTATTTAGGTATACTTTACTTTCACCGAATGGTTTTAATATAGTTATTAAAGATACTGAATTAATAAGTAGAATTGCTGGTGTATGTTTAGGAAATACAATATTTTTAAATGAATTAAGAGAGGATGTTAATTCTAAATATGATAATGAATATTTGTTTAAAATTTTAAAAAAATATATTTTATCTTTAGTTAAAGAATCTTATAAAAATGGCCATATAATTGAACAGGTTTTTATACCTTGGGGAATGCAAGGAACAAGAAATATTAAAGATAATATTGTTAAAAGTGATATGTTTTTAGATTTAAAAATTGGCAAATATGGTTTTAAGATGGATTATGAAGATAGTGCGATTTTATTATATGGAGATAGTATTAAATCAATAAAAACAAATTATTCTTATTATAATATACCAAGGTTTAAAACTTTAAGTGGCGAGGAAAGTATTAAAAGAATAAATATGCTAAGATGTTTATATAATAATGAATGGGATTATATTCCTAAATTTGATTATTCTGTTTGTTCCAATAACTGGTATGTTTATGTTATAAATGGTAAGGTTTCTTCTTATATATATGGTAATAATAATGAAGAATATGAAAATACAAAAGGACTAATAAGTATTAAAAAAAGTATTTGACTATTTTAAGAAGCGTGCTATAATATTATCAAAGCGATGAACGAGATTTTATAATACTATTGTTTAAAGAGAGTTTACTTATGGTGGGATGTAAACAACTTATGGTATTATATATGCTACTCGGGAGCTAAGTAATTAAAGTTACTTCGGTCAATTGATCGTTATGTTATTAAGTTAAATAAAGGATGGTACCGTCTATATAGACTCCTTGTACTATCCTTTTTTGTGGAGGTATTTATGAATTTAAAAGATATGTATATTAATTTTTTTGTTAGCAAAGGACATGTTCAAATTCCTAGTAGTCCAGTTGTTCCAGAAAATGATCCATCAGTATTATTTAATACTGCAGGTATGCAACCGCTTATTCCTTATTTAATGGGAGAAGCGCATCCTTGTGGAACAAGACTTTGTGATTATCAAAAATGTATTAGAACTAATGATTTAGATAATATTGGTGATACTTATCATCATACATTTTTTGAAATGCTTGGTAATTGGAGTTTAGGCGATTATTTTAAAAAGGAGGCTATAAGCTGGAGTTTTGAGTTTTTGACAAAGATTTTAAATATTCCTGTTAATAGACTTGCTGTTACAGTATTTGCTGGAAATGATGTAGTTCCTTTTGATGAAGAAACATATAATTTATGGAGATCTTTAGGAATTCCTGATGAAAGAATAGCGCGTACTAGTGATGATAATTTTTGGATTGCTGGAGAAACTGGTCCTTGTGGTCCAGATACAGAAATGTTTTACTTTAGATCTAATGATGAAATTCCAGAAAAGTTCGATCCAGAAGATGATAGATGGGTTGAAATATGGAATGATGTATTTATGCAATACTATAAAGATAAAAATGGCAACATAAGTGAACTTCCTAAGAAAAATGTTGATACTGGCATGGGACTTGAACGTGTTGTTGCTGTTCTTGAAGGCGTTAATGATAACTATAAATCTAGTGTATGGAAAGATGTAATTGAAGTTATTGAGAAGATTGCTGGCAAGAGTTACGAAGGTAATGAAAAAGCGATGAGAATTATAGCTGACCATATAAGAACTTCAGTATTTATAGCTGCTGATAAATCAGGAATAAAGCCAAGTAATACTGATCAAGGCTATATTCTTAGAAGATTAATTAGAAGAGCAATTAGATATGCTAAAACACTTGGTATTGATATTAATAGTAATTTTGAAGAAATAATTGCTTTAAAAATTATTGATAAATATGATAAATATTATAGTGAATTAATTCAAAATAAAGATGTTGTACTTGATGTTTTAAAGAATGAAAAGATTAAGTTTTGTAGAACTTTGGAAAAAGGTTTGAAAGAGTTTGAAAAAGTTGCAAGTAAGGGTGTTGATATTGATGGTATCACTGCTTTCCACTTATTTGATACATATGGATTTCCTCTTGAATTAACAGTTGAACTTGCTTTGGAAAAGGGTTTAAAAGTTGATGAAGAAGGATTCAAAAATAAGTTTAAGGAACATCAAGAATTATCGAGAACAGCTAGTAGTGGTAAATTTAAAGGTGGACTTGCTAGTGATGGTGAGATTGAAATTAAATATCATACTGCTACTCACTTACTAAATGCTGCTTTAAAAGTAGTTGTAAGTAAAGATTGTCATCAAAAAGGCTCTAATATAACTAGTGAAAGAATGCGTTTTGATTTTAGTTGCGATCATAAATTAACTGATGAAGAAAAAGAGAAAGTAGAAAACTTAGTTAATGAATGGATTAATGAAGGTCTTGATGTAACTGTTCGCGAAATGAAAAAAGAAGATGCTATAAAAAGTGGTGCTGAATGTATGTTTATTGAAAAATATCCTGATATTGTAACTGTTTATAATATTGGAAATGTATCAAGTGAATTATGTGGTGGTCCACATGTTAAAAATACAAAAGAATTAGGTCACTTTAGAATCTTAAAAGAAGAAGCAAGTAGTGCTGGTATAAGAAGAATTAAAGCTGTTTTAGAATAAAACAAATAACATATATTTTTAATAGAGGTGTTTCTTTTGAAAAAAATATATGTTTTTTTGTTTTGTTTATTTTTTTTATTTGTATTTTGTGTTAAATCAAAAAATAATTTACTTTCTGGGAAAATAATATATTTAGATGCTGGTCATGGTGGGATTGATGGTGGTTCAAAATATAAAGATATTAATGAAGATAGTATTAATTTATCAATTGTTTATACTTTAAAAGAAGAAATGGAAAAAGAAGGCGCAACTGTATATTTAACAAGATCAGGTGATTATGATTTAGCTAGTACAACCTATTATAGGAAAAGAAGTGATTTAGGTAATCGTGCTAGAATGATTAACAATTCTAATTGTGATTTATATTTATCAATTCATTTGAATTCTTCTTTGAATAGTACTTGGAATGGTGCTCAAGTATTTTATGATGACATTAATCCTAAAAATAAAGAACTTGCTAACTTGTTACAAAATGAACTTGGAAATAAAAAAGCTGTTTTAGCAAATGATTATTATATGTATAGTAGAATTAGGAAACCTGGTGTTTTATTGGAACTTGGTTTTATAAGTAATTATAATGATAGAAATAATTTACAAAATAAAGAGTATCAAATTCATATTTCTGCAAATATTATAAAAGGAATTGTAAAATTTTTTAGAAACAATTATTAATTATTGACTTTTATTTTTCTTTGGGGTAAAATTATATTGTATGGTAGAGGTGCATACAGTACGGGAGGTTATACAATGAAGAAAAAAAGTCTACTTATAGGTGTTATTGCTTTGGTTCTTATTTGTGGTATAACTTATGCTGCTTATGTTCAACAATCTGTTGCTAAAGGAACTTCTATTGTTGCTAAATGGCGATTTAAAGCTAATGGTGAAAAAAGTAATTTCAACATTGATTTAACAAAGTCAGCTTCTAAACTTTACAATGGTAAAATTGGTCCTGGTTCTTCTGGATCGTTTGACATTGATTTAGATGGGACAGGCAGTCAAGTTGATATTGATTATGTTATATCATTTAGTAATTTAGAAAATGTTCCTAAAAATATGGTTTTTTATGCAGATGCTAATAGGACAAAAAATGTTAATTTAGAGTCTTATAAAATTAATGGAACTATTACTTATGGCGCCAATATGAAGAAAAAATATACGATATATTGGAACTGGCCTACTAATGGTAGTGGTGATAATAGCGATGCAGGAAAAACAATGGTTTTTGATGTAATTGTTGATGCTGTACAAAAAACAAATTAAGGTGAAAAATTGAATATTTCAATTTTCATATATAAGATTATAGGAAGGAAGAAAAAAATGAAAAAAGATCAATTAAAGGTATTTATAGTTGCTTGTTTAGTTATTACTGTTTGTGCTTTCGGATATGTAACTTATGCGTTCTATCAATCACAATTTTCAGGTACTGCAGGTGCTACATTAGCAGCTAAGTGGGATTTTGATTTCCTAGGAAAAGATGCTGGAGAATTTCAATCTTTAAAAGGTGGTACTTATACAATTAATTTAGGTAATTCTTGTACTAATTGTGCAAACACTGGTACTGAAGAAGCTCCTGTTTATAAATTACAACCTGGTTCAAAAGGAAGATTCTCTGTAAAAGTTAATGCATCTACTAGTAAGGTAAAAACTACTGCAAAAGTTACTATGTATAGTCTTAGCATGGGTGGCAGCGATACTTTCCCTACAGGATTAAAGTTTTATGTTGTTGATGGCGACAAGAAAACTGAATTATCTTTAGATAGTTTAAAGACTGCAAATGGTGCTGTTGTTTTTGATAACACTACTACTCCTTGGGAAGCAGCTACTGCAGATAAGACTGCTGAAAAGGTAGTTGAATGGGAATGGCTTTATGCTTCTGGTAATGATAATGCATTCCAAGGCAAAGATGTTACATTTAGTTTAAAAGCTGTTGCTGAACAAGTTGCATAAAAAGTGAAATAATAATAATTATTATATTCATTAATTAATGAATCGAAGTTTCGTTTTGATACGAAACTTTTTTTGTATAATTTATTAAGAATTATTATAAATTTATTATAATTATTGACTAATTTTGTGTTGGGTGTAAAATTATACTTGTATGATATTCTTTTTGCTTTTATTTTGTGATATAATTGATAATAGGAGGATGCTGATATGCAAAACAAGACATTTAAAACACTTGATGAGCAGATTGAAATAATGAAATCGAAGGGTTTGAATATTATAGATGTTGATAAAGCAAAAAATATATTATTTAGGGAAAACTATTTTTTTATAAATGGTTATAGACAATTACTTATGTATCCTGGCGAAAAAAAGTTTATAAAAGGTTCAACGTTTGATGAATTATATGGTATTTTTGTGTTTGATCGAAAAATACGAAATATTTTCTTTAAATATATTTTGATTATAGAAAATAATGTTAAATCAATAATGAGTTATTATTTATCTAAAAAATATGGTTATAAGGAAAAAGAATATTTAAAAGATGAAAATTTTATTGATGATCCTAGTCGTATTAAACAAGTACATGATGTTATCAGTAAAATGAAGAGGCAAATAAGAATTAATGGCTCTCAGCATCGTGCAACAGCCCATTATGTTTATAATTATGGTTATATTCCTTTATGGGTACTTGTTAAAGTTTTATCTTTTGGTATTGTTGCTGAATTGTATGGTATTTTGAAGGATGATGATAAGGCTTCTATCGCGAATGTTTATGAAGTTGATACGGAAACTTTTTTGATTTTCTTATCATTACTTGCCAATTTTAGAAATATATGTGCTCATGAAGATATATTCTTTGATCATCGTACTGGTAGAAAAATACCAGATAATAAGTTTCATAAATTACTTGACATTGATACTGATGAAGATGGGTATATTTTTGGAAAAAATGACTTATATGCTTTAGTATTAATAATGAAATATATGTTAAGTGAAACGGAATTTAGAGATTTAGTTCACGAAATTAATTATGAACTTGATGTTTTGAACGGGAAAGTAAATAGTGTGTCAATAGTTGAAGTTCTTAAAAAAATTGGTTTTCCAATTAATTGGACAGATATTTTGGATTTATAGGAGGAATTATGAAAAATAAAAATTTATATTTTATTGGAATTATGATTGCATTCTTTTTAGGTGTAGGTGGTACGATTTTGCTTTTGGATAATACTACTATTGGAAAAGAAAAGATTGTTGAAAAAACTGTTAAAACAGTAAGTGTCACGGAAGCAGATAGTTTAAAATCAGCAATAGAACTTGTTGATGATGCGGTTGTATATATTGCAACAACTACTAAATCAGGTAATGGTTCTGGTTCTGGCTTTGTATATAAAACTGATGATAAATATGGTTATATATTAACTAACTTTCACGTTATTGATAATTATCGCTCTGGAAAGGTTATTAATAACAATATGGGAGAATACGACGCTAAGGTTTTAGGATTTGATGAGAGTACTGATTTAGCAGTTTTAAGAATACCAAAGGAAGGTGTTTTGTTAGTTGCACAGATGGGGGAAAGTAGTAATGTTTCAAAAGGTGATACAGTATTTGCTGTTGGTTCTCCACAAGGTTTAACTTATATTAATAGTGTTACAAGAGGAATTATTTCGGGTTCAAATAGAACTGTTTCGGCAACAATTAATAATGTTGAATATTTAATGGATGTTCTTCAAACAGATACAGCTATAAATCCTGGTAATAGTGGTGGACCTTTATGTTCATCAGATGGTAAAGTTATTGGAATTAATTCTATGAAGCTTGTTGAAAGCAAGATAGAGGGTATGGGATTTGCAATTCCTATTGAAATTGCTTTATCATATGTTGACAGACTTGAAAAGGGTGAAATGATTTCTAGACCTTATTTAGGAATTGAAACACTTGATTTAGAATCATATACAAATAATAAGTTTTATTATTTCCAAAGAGGTTATAACTTTGATATTGATGATTCTATTGAAAAAGGTGTTGTTGTAGCAAGTGTTGAAGATGGTTCAGCAGCTTCTAAAGCTGGTCTTAAAAAAGGCGATGTTATTGTTAAAATAGATAATACATCTACTGATGATGCTACACATTTTAGATATTTATTATATAAATATAAAGTAGGAGATACTATTACTGTTAAAGTGCGCCGTGGAACTGGTGAAAAAGATATTAAAATTACTTTAACTAGCGCAAAGAAGGATTGATATTTCCTTCTTTTTTTGGTATTATATTAGTGGTGATAAAATGAAAAATTTTGTAAAAGCTATAGTTTGTACTTTGGTTATTGGACTTACCATATTTTATTTGTTTTTGCCACCTATTAATATTACATCTTTAGAGTTTTATTCATTTTTAATTTTTTTAATTCTTGTATATTTATGCTTTAGGTATGTTATATTTGATATAAGAAATATTGGAAATGGGATACGTGGTTTAGTAAAATATGGTGTATTTATTGTAATCCTTATTATTCTTCCATTTGTTGTTAATTTGTTTCTTTCGCCTTTATTTAATGCTAAGGGTTATAGTAATCGTATTGTTGTTAAAGAAGATGGTGATTTTAAGAATGATGTTGCGGAAGTTGATTTTAATCATATTCCTTTATTAGATAAAGATTCTTCACAAAAACTGAGAGATAGGGTAATGGGACAATTACCAGAATTGGTTTCGCAATTTTATGTTTCGGATTTATATACGCAAATAAATTATAATAATAAAATTGTTCGTGTTACACCACTTGAATATAATGGTTTTATTAAATATTTAGGTAATCGTAAAGATGGTGTTAAGGGATATATTGTTGTTGATTCTGGTAATGGAAATGCTGAGCTTGTTAAGTTAGATAAAGGAATGAAGTATATGCCTTCTGGTTATTTCTTTGAAAACTTATATAGAAAATTAAGATTTAAATATCCGACATTTGTTTTTGATGATGTTAATTTTGAGATTGATAATAATGGAAATCCTTACTGGATCGCGCCAGTCGTTAAGTATAAAGGCATTGGCTTACTTAAAGATATAAAGGGTGCGGTTATATTAAATGCTATTAGTGGTGAGAGTAAATATTATGATGTTTCAAGTATTCCTAGTTGGGTTGATCATATATATTCAGCTGATTTAATAATTGAACAGGTTGATGACTGGGGCACTTACAAAAATGGATTTTGGAATAGTGTTTTGAGTCAAAAGAATGTTGTTAATACTACTGATGGTTATAACTATTTGACAATTTCAGATGATGTTTACTTATATACAGGTATTACTTCAGTTGCGAATGATGAGGCTAATATAGGATTTATTTTATCTAATTTAAGAACAAAAGAAACAGTTTTCTATTCGGTTGCAGGTGCTGAAGAATACAGTGCGATGGGTAGTAGTGAAGGGCAAGTTCAACAAATGAAATATAAAGCTACTTTTCCGTTATTAATTAATTTAAATGGTCGTCCTACTTATTTGATTTCTCTTAAAGATAATGCAGGTCTTGTAAAAATGTATAGTTTTGTTGACGTTGCTGATTATCAAAAGGTTGTTGTTACAGATAGTTCTAAAGGAATTGAAGAGGCTGCTAGACAATATTTGAATGTAATTGGTATGAGTGCTGAGGATAGTAAGACTATTAAAATTAAATCTATAAAAGATGTTATGATTAATGGAACTACATATTATTATATCGTTTCTAGTGAAGGTGATAAATATCGAGTTTCTATTGATAAAAACGAGTTTGTTTTGCCGTTTTTGAATGTTGGAGATAGTGTTGCTGTTTCATATAAAAATGGTGAAGTAAAGGAAATTATAAAATTGGAGGAAGAGTTATGAGTGTTTTGAAAAAAATACTTGGTGTATTTAAGATTATTTTAGTTGTTTTGATGATTATTTTCATAGTTTGCTTTTGTTCAATTGTTTATCAAAAGAAAGTTATGAAAGTCGGAATGCCAAATTTGTTTGGTTATACTGGAGGAGCGATTGTTTCTGGTAGTATGGAACCAAATATTCATGTTGGAGATTATGTTATTGTCGATGTTAATGGTGGATATAATAAAGGCGATGTTGTTATGTTTAAGAGAGGAAATGCTTATATAGCGCATCGTGTTATGGATGTATTTGATGATTATATTATTACCAAGGGTGACAATAACGAGACTGAGGATGTTGAGATTCCTAAAGATACTGTTGTTGGACCTGTAGTTAAAGTTATAAGAGGTTTAGGTTCATTTACTATGTTACTTGCTAAATATAAGTTTTTAGTATTAATAATAGTAGTTTTAGTTATTATTTTGTTATAAAAAAAGCACCGTTTTGGTGCTTTTATACTTCTTCTTCTCTTGTTTCAGTGATGTAATTATTTAGTGGATTATCTACATTGTAATCTTTGTATTTTTGTTCTAGATAATTAAAATAATTTTTCTTTATAGCTGTTGTTGACATTTGCAATCTTGATGTAACAATTCTGTTGATTTCTATTATTTGTTCATCAGTATATGTTGTTTCTTCATTTGCATATGTTATTTTATTATTGTTTGCATTGTAGTATGCTACTTCATTTTTCCAAGAACCGTTAGGAAAAATAACTAGACTTCTATAGTTTTCTCCTAGTAGATCTTCACCCATATATAATCTTGCATCGTAGTCTAAATCAAATAGATTAGCGATTGTTGGTAGTATATTTATATAGCTTGTATAATCTTCAAATACTTTTGGGGTTTCCTTAGCGTTGTATATAACAAATGGAGTTCTATCTATATCTACACCATCTGTATTATCAAGTACTTGACCTATTGATTTTGTATCAATTGCATATGGGTAGTGGTCACCAAATAATACGATTACTGTATCATTTAATTTACCATTTTTTTTAAGTTTTTCAAGTAGTGTTTGTAGAGCTAGGTCAACTTCAGTTAATTTTGATAAATATCTTTTTATATCTGTACTTACATCTAAATCTTTAAATTTGCTTAGATATTTGTCACCATATTCAGAAGATCTATTGTATGGTGCGTGACTTGTTACTGTTGTTAAGAAGGCAAAGAATTTTTCGTCTTTGTTTTCAGTAATTATTGGATAAGCGTTTTCAATTAGGTCAACATCTGATGGCCATTTTCCATATATTGGACTTGTTAAAATGTTTAGTTTATCTGGTCCATAATATGTGCTTCCTAGATTTTTGTGAATTATGCTTCTAGCATAATATTGGTCTGTGTAGTTGTGATATGATGAAACGTTATATCCTTTATTACTGAATAGATTAAATAAACTTTCGTAATAGGTGTTGTTTTTGTAATCACGGGCTACACATGTGTTATTTATACTATATAGTGATGTTAGAGCACTAAACTCATTATTACCGGTTGGGCAGGTATTTCTTGGTGAATAGTTGTTTTTCCAAGACCATCCTTCACTATATATCTTATAAAGTGTTGGGAAGTATTCTTCGTTGATTGCAATTTCGTTTGTTGATTCCAACATTAATATTATTAAGTTTTTATTTTTAAAATATCCTGTATAATCATTTTTTTGTTTTTGGTTCCTTGAAATGAAATATTTGTTTAAACTGTTGTTTATTGCACTTTTTTCATCATCGATTATTTGATTCCATATTGTGTCATCAAAGTGTTTTTCTGCTACTATTATTGTTTCTTTTGGTGGTTCGTATGATATTTCTACTTTATTTTGGAATAAACTTTTTATGTCTAGTAGGAAATATCCGTTTATTCCAAATTGGTTAACAGTTGTACTTGGATTTGACGGGTATTTAAATAATTCTTTGTTTGTAATTGTTTGGTATTTGTTTTGCATAAATTTAAGATTTATTGTTTCATAATACATTATTCCAAGTGTTACTAATAATAGTAGTGATATATATACTTCTTTATATATATTTTTGTTTGTTGTTTCTTCTTTTTTATTTTTCCTTAGTATACAATATACTATTAATGGAATGATTGGAAGAAGTATTGTGTAGTATACTGGTTTTAGACTTTTTATGAAGTCTAGAATGTATGATTTAACGGCTCCTAGTTGTCCACCTGTGTTAACACTCATATAGATTCCAAAGTAGGCTGTGAAACCTAATTGGGCTAGTGAATATATTGATGATACTAAACATAGTATAATTAAAATTGTGTTTTGCCATTTTTTGGTTTTTGCTATATAGGCAATGTTTGTAATTAGTATTCCTAATATTGCTGAGTATAAGATTATTCTTAGTATGCTATAATCAATTGTTAAGTTATTTATTAAAATTTTAAATATTATTTCTTCTATGATAAAAAAAAGTGTTACTACTAGTGATGTGATTGCTTTTTTCTTATTCATTGTTTATCACCTCTTTAAAATTTATACCATTTTTCGACATTTTTTTCAAGTGTTTAGGCATAATTTTAATAATTGTTAATAATTTCATTTTATTTTTTTTGTGAGTGTTCTGATGGATGGTGTTGTTTTGATGCCTTTTAGAAATAGGACTGGGTTTGAGAATAAAACTTTATATCCGTTATATTCTGTTAACATTTCTAGGTCGTTTTTATCGTTTCCTATTGTGTATATGTTTTTTGGTTCGATTTTTTCTTTTAGACTTATTAGTTTTATGCCATCTCTTTTATTTATTTGATTTTTGAATGAAACGTAGTTGAATAGGGATATTGATTCTAAGTATTCAATGTTTTTTTTCATTTCTCTTAGTTTGTGAAGATTTTTAAGATTTAATGCACATATTATTTCAATAACGCTTGATGTGTCGTTTGTTTCTAGGCCAAATTCATTTAAAAGAATTAATTTTTTTATGTATGATAATGATGAGAGATACTCTAGGGATTCTTCAAGGATGTTTTCAGGTATTGGATATTTATATACTAGTTCATCTTTGGCATTAAAGATCGTGCTACCATCATTACATATTAGATATTTGTAGGGAATGTTATATCTTGTTGTTTCACTTTTTATTGATGTAAAGTTTCTTCCTGTTGCTAGGGCGAATATATTTCCGTTTTTTGTGAATTTTTTAATTGCTTCTATGTTTGCTTTTATATTTTTATTGTTGTTTTCTTCTTTGAATGTTCCGTCGTAATCACTTACTAATAATTTCATGTTTATTCTCCTTTGCGTGCTCTATTATATCAAATATATTTTATTATTTCAAACTTAGAAAGGTGTTTTTATGATTTGTGAGATGTTTGTAAATTGTTTTGATTACATACAAGTTGTCAAGGTATAATAAAGTTTGTGATTTTTATGTTGTAATTTGAATTTAAATGTTATAATTAGTATAAATAAGTATATTTGAGGTGATTTTTGGATGTTTGTTTTGAATTTTATAAAAAAATTAATAACTTTTGAGGGAGAAAACACATTTAATGTTGGTGACATAATATGGGCTAAAAGATATAAAACACAATCTGAAAAAGAGCAAATTAAAGTTGGTCATCAGAGTAGTCCATATGTGGTAATTAAAAAGAAGGCTGGAAAAATATATGCTTTGCAATCAACAAGTAATCCTCATCTTGAAGTTCAATGGAAAATGGTATATTATCCGCTTGGAAGATTAAATTATAATTTGCAGAAAAATAGTTATCTTAATTGTTCGCGAGAATATGAAGTAGAGAAAGAACAAATTTTATCCAAAATTGGACATTTAACTGATTATGATATGAATCAAATAAGAAAATAAATATACATATTACAAAAAAGTGATTTTAGTGTGAAACCGAATATAGAAAAGAAGTATTTAAAATATAAGGTTGAAGCGGGAGATATAATTTTAAAGGGTGATAGGAGATATTATATATATTTTTTAGATAGAAAATATTTTTATTGTTATAGGTTAAGAGAGCGTATTAAAATTAATAAAAATATTTTAATAGATAATACATATTATAGTTTTGTATTTAAGAAAATAGAGAAAATTAAGAGAAATTGTAAGTATGATTTGGTCGATACATTTAATAGTGGAGAAATTGAAATTGTTAATAATTATATAAGAGATGAGATTCAAAAATTGAATGCCGAGCCTGATAATACTTCGATGATTGGTGCTTTGATTAAATATGATGATAAAATGTATTATATATATGAAGAAAATGAAACAATTGCATTTGTATATAGAGTATATCCATATGGGGATAAAATTGAAGATTTTGCATGTGTTCGGGTAAAAAATGGCTTATATAAAACAAAATTTGAATTTTTAGAAATATCAAAAGAAAATTTTGTTAAGGGAAGATATAAAAAAAGAAGACGTGCAAGTGATGATGAAATTGTGAAAAATGAAGAAATCTTTCATTTGTCAAAAAGAGAGAGAAAATTGGAAAATAAGAAATTATTTGATTCAGCTCAGTTATCTAGGCAAAGAGATATTTCGTATTTTGTTCCTATGACGATAATTCAAAATGTTAATAATAAAAAATATTATTTGATAATTAGTAGGAATGATAATGTTATTGAAATTGTAAATATAAATGAAATTAGTGATATGTATTTTTTTGAATTAGAGGAGAACAATTGTCCGTTCAAATATTATAGAGTTCTTTCTAAACAGGAATATGATATTTATTTAAAGAAAGTTAATGAATTGAAAGATATGGTTGCAATGTTTTAATAATTTTATAATGGGAGAGCTAAAATGAAGAGGAATACTTTTATATTTTTTGCATTTATAATGTGCATTTTAATAGGAACGTTAGTTTCTTATACATATAGCAGGGAAACTGTTCCAGTTTTAGGGGAATACTATGAACTTGCTAATATACCAGAATATTCTGGGAAGGATTATGTATATATTAATAATAATGAACCAATATTTAATAGCAAGTATATAAATACTAACTCATTTGAGTCATATAGTGAGCTAGATTATTTAGGAAGAAGTGGTGTTGCTTTTGCGAATGTAGGTATTGAGTTAATGCCGAATGAGAAAAGAGGAAGTATCGGTATGATTAAGCCGAGTGGGTGGAATCAGAAAAAATATGATATAGTTGATGGAAAATATTTATATAATAGGTGTCATTTGATTGGGTATCAATTAACTGGTGAGAATGCTAATGAGAGAAATTTAATTACTTGTACAAGACAAACAAATGTTGGTGCGATGCTGGATTTTGAAAATAAGGTCACTAATTATATAAAGGAAACAAAAAATCATGTTTTATATAGGTCAACTCCAATATTTGAGGGCAATAATCTTTTAGCAAGTGGGATACATTTGGAGGGATTATCTGTTGAAGATAATGGTGAAGGTATTAAGTTTAATGTTTATATATATAATGTTCAAGATGGGATAAAGATTAATTATGCAAATGGGGATAATTATTTAGAGAATTAGGATTAGAAGTTAGTATTATTTTAATAATGATGTAAAAATTTGAAGTTATTTAAATATATATTAATGCAATAGAAAAAATGTGATACAATTAATGCGAAAGGAACTAATTATTAAAATAGATAAGTGATAAATAATATGGAAAAAATAAAGTGTAAAAAATGTGGTGATGAAATTAAAAAAATTCATTAATTTGTCATAAATGTAAGAAATTAAACTTTAAATCAGATGGGATGTTTGTTATTATTGCAACTGGTGTTATAGTAATTTTATTGGTTATTAGTAGTTTTGATAACAATAAAAATTCTTCTTATAATGATTATAACCCAGCTAATTTTTGTCATATGGGTGAAGAATATGTGAATGATGAAAAAAGAGATGAACAAAAGAATGAACAAGATCACAATACCAACAGTGATTTATCAAATTCAAATTCACAAAAAACGAAAAATGATTCTTCAAACAATAAAAATCCAAGTTCGAATGATCGTAATAAAAATAAACCAAATGTTAACTCTAATAACTCGAGTAAAAATAATACTAATATTGGTAATACTAATGTAGATAGTACTAATAAGGGTAATGATGACAACAATAACAATAATAACAACAATAATATTTCAAAAAATGATGATTTCAATAGCCAAGGAACAGATAGTTCTATAACGAATAGTCAGAAACAGGCATTAAAAAAGCTAAAGATTATTTAGCAACAATGGCATTTTCTTATAGTGGATTTAAGGCACAACTAGAATTTGACAAATTTACATCTTCTCAAGCAACTTATGCAGTTAATAGTTGTGGTGCAAATTGGAATGAACAAGCCGTAAAGAAGGCTAAAGAATATTTGAGTGTAATGTCTTTTTCTAGAGATAGATTAATTGAACAACTCAAATTTGTTGGCTTTACTCAGTCACAAGCTGAGTATGGTGTATTGCAAGCCGGAATGTAAAATACTTTATTACAAACTAATAAAAAGTATAAATAAGAAATGGTATTGTTGATTTAAATCTAATAAAATAATATGAGATATTAGTTTAACATTTTTTCTATAATAACATATTTTATTTTAGGAGGATATGTATGAATAATTATAGAATTGTAATAGATCCTGGTCATGGTGGGGAAGATCCGGGTGCTAGTGGTAATGGAATTATAGAAAAGAATTTAACCTTAGAGATTTCTAAGTATATGTATGATAGATTTAAAGAACTTGGTATACCAGTTTATATAACAAGAACAACGGATGAAACGATATCGCCAACTGAAAGAGTTAAAAGAATACTTAATGCATATGGGAACAACAAAAATGTTATTGTTGTATCTAATCACATAAATGCAGGAGGTGGCGGTGGTGCTGAAGTAATTTATGCTTTGCGTAATAAAAGCACATTATCAAATAACATTTTGAATTCTCTCGCAAAAACAGGTCAAAATATTAGAGAAGCATATCAAAGAAGATTGCCAAGCAATACATCTAAAGATTATTATTTTATTCATAGAAATACAGGTAATACTGAACCCGTCCTAGTTGAATATGGATTTTTAGATAGTAAAGGTGATGATGTTGAACAATTAAAAAATAATGCAGAAAAATATGCTAATGCTGTTGTTGATGCTATACTTGATTATATAGGATATGGTACAGGAACAAATTATACTGTTCAAAAAGGAGATACACTTTTTATGGGGAATAATGGGTATTTTAATAAAAAAATATAAATCTATGTTATAATATTAATGAAGGGATGTTAGTTATATATGAAAAAATGGCAGAAATTTTTATTAGTAATTCTTGTTTGTTATATTAGTTATTATTTAGTATTTGGAATACTTAATTTGACAACATTAAGTGAAGATACAATTGCAAGTGTGAGTTTAATATTTTGTTTATTACCAGCGATAATATATATTTTTATTATAAAAAAAATAATAAAGAAAGAAAATGATGAAGTTGCTAAAGTAAGTTTAAAAATTCAAGAAATAATTAAAATAAACGAAAGATATAATTTTAAAGAAATATTAAAAAGAAAACGCAGAATCATTGAAAGAGAGTATTCTAGAAAAAGTCTAGACAGAGTTACTGCATCTAGCATTATTAAATATCATATTGAAAATAATATTGATTCTTTTAGAACTGACATAGAAAATGCTATATATAATATTGATTTACTTGAAGACTATAATAAAGAAGTTAAAAAACTTGCTGATTATGAATCTAATAATGAGAGTAAATATTCTCAAAAGAAATTTAAAAAAATTGAAAATCGAGTTTTTAATAGTTTAATTCATAAAAAAGAAGATTTTCAAATAACATTAAAATTAGAAGTATATTATCAAAGTAATGGTGGAAGAGTAAATGAGAATAGAAAAGGTAAGTATAATTTTGAACAATTAATTGAGTTTTATAATGAATGGCAAAATGGCAATAAGTATGAGGAAACCAAGAAACAAGAAAGAAAAATAATGAATGATGACATTAGGTATAATGTTTTGAAAAGAGATAATTTTACTTGTCAAATATGTGGAGCAACAGCAAAGGATGGAGCAAAACTACATGTAGATCACATTATACCAATTGCAAGAGGTGGAAAAACAGTTATGAGTAATCTTCAAACATTATGTGAGAGATGCAATATGGGAAAAAGCGATAAAATCAACGAAGAAGATAATAATATGGTATGCCCTAGATGTGGCTCTAAATTGGTAAAACGCAATGGAAAATATGGAAGCTTTATTGGCTGTAGCAGTTATCCAAAATGTAGATATAAAAAATAGCAAAAAGTAATCATCCTAAAAAATTTAATAAAAAATATAGTTTAGGATGTTTTTTATGTCATAAATTACCGTATTACAGAGTATTTCCTAGATTAAGGATGAAAATTCATCCTAATTTTGCAAGTGCAAAATCGGAAATGTGTATCAAGATTTCCTATGAAATAAAGGAAAATTGGGCATTGATACACATCTTTCTTATCCTGCTCTTTTAGAAATCCATATATTTATAGGGTTCATAGGATGATAGACAAAACTTTCTATACTTTATGACTTGACTCCTATTTCTAGTGGAGGTATCATGCATCATGCAAAAGGAGATGATGTATATGAGAAGATTTGATTTTAATTTAAGAGAAGAATTATTTAATCGAATTAAATTAATTGCAGATTTCTATAATATACCAGTATCTAAAATGATGATACAATTATTAGAAATTGGTTATATTGAAATGTTAAAAATGAGTAATCTGGAGGTATATGATAATAAGTAATATTGTTAGGTGTGTTATAGACATACCAAATAGTATTACTAAAACAAAAATTAAAGCCATAGAATTTATTGGAGGTATTAAACTCTATGGTTAAATACAAAGTTAATTTAAAGTTTAAAGAAAATGGAAAATCTTTAAATGAAACAATAACTGAAGTATTAAAAATAGAATTAAATAAAATAGTTAATAAGACTTGCAATATTCCTAATTTGGAGGTACCATTCAATCATACTCATTATTCCCAAAATGGAAGGAGTTATAATTGATGATTGGGAATAGTTTTAAAGTAGGAATATATATAAGATTATCAAGAGATGATGGAAATATTGAATCTGATAGTATTGTTAGCCAAAGAAGTTTACTAAATCAATATATCAAAGAGAATAACTATAATCTAATAGATGAATATGTTGATGATGGATTTACTGGAACTAATTTTGAAAGACCATCATTTAAAAGAATGATTAAAGATATTGAATCAGGCAGAATTAATATGATTATTACAAAGGATATGTCGAGATTAGGTAGAGATTATATTGGAACTGGTGAACTAATTGAAAAGTATTTTCCAAATAATAACGTAAGATATATTGCTATTAATGATGGTATTGATACATTTATAGATAATACAAATAATGATATAGCACCTTTTAAAGCTATAATGAATGATATGTATGCAAAAGATATTTCTAAAAAAGTTAAAACAAGTTTGCATTCAAGAATGAAAGAAGGTTTATATGTTTCGGGAAGATGCCCTTTTGGTTACATGAAAGATACAACTAATAAAAATCATTTAGTAGTAAATAAAGAACAAGCAGAGGTCGTTAAACTGATATTTGATTTAGCACTAAAAGGTAATACCTATCATTATATAGCAGAGGATCTTACAAAAAGAAAAATTAAAACTCCAGCATCTTATTACAATTATGTATGGAATACCAAAAATATTAACGGTAATACTTTATCACAAGAAAAAGGAATATGGTTTGATACAACTGTTAGATCAATACTACAAAATCAAATATATGTTGGTGATACAGTTCAAGGAAAAACTAAAAAGATTAATTATAAACTTAAAAAGACAGTCAAAAATAAACCTAGAGATTATATAATAGTAGAAAATACACACGAAGCAATAATTGATAGAGATACATTTAATTATGTTCAAACGCTTTTACCTAAAAATGTTAAAAGACCAGAAAAGAAAAGATTTTACTTATTAGATGGACTTTTATACTGTGGAGATTGTAAACACAGAATAACAATAAGATATCAAAATAAAACAGGAAGAAGTTATACGACCTGTGATTACTATAGAACCTATTCTAAATATCATGTTTGTACAACTCATACAAATAATTATGAAGTATTAGAAAATGTTATTTTAGAACAAATAAGTGATGTTTGTAAAAAGTATTTAGACAAAAACAAAGTAAAAGATTCGATAGGCAATATAAGTTTTGAAGATAATACTTTAAAAATTAAAAAGCAAATTGAAAGTTTAGAACTTGCAAATAGTAAGTTAATTCAAAATCTAGATAAAACTTATATGGATATGTTAAAAGGTATTATTGATGAAGAACAATACATAAGGGTAAGTGAAAATCTAAAAAAAGAAATAGAAAATAATAAATCAAAAATTGATAATCTTAAAAATGAACAAATAAATGAAAATAAAATAGATAATAAAAAAATAGAAAAGTACATTGATGAATTTTTATCATTAGAAAAACCAACTAGAGAATTAATAATAAATTTAGTTGAAAAGATTTATATCTACCAAGATAAAACGATAGATATTATATTTACATTTAAAAATGTTACATAAAAAATGTATCTGGTGATAGTTTATGGAGTATTGCTAATAAATACAAAGTCAGCGTTGAAGACCTTAAAAATGCAAATAACTTAACAAGTAATCTATTAAATGTAGGTCAAACATTAAAGATTCCAACGGAGTCTAAACCAGTTACAGGAGATTATTCCGTATATATTGTACAAAAAGGAGATAGTCTATATAATATTGCCAAAAAATATAACTTATCCGTTGATGAGTTGATTAAGTATAATAATTTAAGTTCTACTAATTTGGAAGTTGGTCAACAATTATTAATCCCAACAAACGAAAGTAAAATAAATACATATACAGTAAAAGCAGGAGATAGTTTATATAGTATTGCTAAGAAATATGGAATAAGCGTTGATGAATTAAAAAAAGCTAATGGTTTAACAACAAATAATTTAAGTTTGGGTCAAAAACTAGTTATTCCCGAAGTTAAAGGAGAAATAGGATATGTTGTTAAAGCAGGAGATAGCCTATATAGTATTGCTAAGAAGTATGGAATAAGTGTTGATGAATTAAAAAAAACAAATGGTTTAACAACAAATACTTTGACAGTAGGTCAAGAATTAGTAATACCTGAAACAAGTAAATCAAGAACTTATATAGTAAAATCAGGCGATAGTTTATATAGCATTGCTGATAAGTTTGGAGTTAGTGTTTCTAATTTAAAAAAAGTAAATAATTTAACAAGCAATTTATTAAGTATTGGTCAAATACTTGTTATTCCTAAGTGAAACAAAATGTTATAATTTTGTTTCTTTTTTTCATGCCTTTATTTTTTTACATTAATTATTTATAAATATACAAAATTATACAAAAATTAACAAAAAAATTAAAAAAACAGTTTGACATCATTCAAAAATGTGCTATAATACCAAAGTACAAAAAAGAGGGATGAAAATTATGAAGAAGATAAAAAATATAGCGATTATAGCCCACGTTGATCACGGGAAGACAACATTAGTAGATAAATTACTTGCATCTGCTAATACTTTCAGAGCTAATGAAGAGGTTCAAGATCGTGTTATGGATTCTAATGATATTGAAAGGGAAAGAGGTATAACAATACTTGCCAAAACAACATCAATAGAATATAAAGGTTATACAATAAATATTTTAGATACTCCAGGTCATGCTGATTTTGGCGGTGAAGTTGAAAGAATAATGAATATGGTTGATGGTGTTATTCTAGTTGTTGATGCTTATGAAGGCACGATGCCACAAACAAGATTCGTATTAAAAAAGGCTTTAGCAGCAGGTGTAACACCAGTTGTTGTTGTTAATAAAATTGATAAACCAACAGCTCGTCCAAAAGAAGTTGTTGATGAAGTTTTAGATTTATTTATTGAACTTGGTGCAGGACTTGAACAATTAGAGTTCCCAGTAATCTATGCATCAGCAATAAATGGAACAAGTAGCTTAGATGCTGATATTAGTACACAAAAGCCTACTATGGAGCCAATACTTGATGCTGTAATAAATACAGTACCAGATCCAAGAGTAAGCGCAGAAGGAGGCTTACAATTTCAACCAGCATTAATTGATTATAATGATTATGTTGGAAGAATAGGAATTGGTCTTGTAAAAAGAGGTAAAGTCAAAGTTGGCGAAATGGTTTCTTGTATTAGACTTGATGAAAGTAAAAAACAATTTAGAATTGCAAAGCTATTTGGATTTAAAGGATTAAAAAAAGTTGAAATTGAAGAAGCTGAAGCAGGTGAAATAATTGCAATTTCTGGTTTACCAGACATTGAAGTTGGTGAGACCGTTTGTACTATAGGTCAAGAAGAAGCTTTACCACGCTTGAGAATCGATGAACCAACAATGCAAATGACAATTGGGGTTAATACTAGTCCAATGGCAGGTCAGGATGGAAAACAATTAACTGCTCGTAAAATAGAAGAAAGATTAATGAAAGAAACAGAAAAGGATGTTTCCTTGAAAGTAGCGCCTAATGATGCAGAAAGTTGGGTTGTATCTGGTCGTGGTGAATTACATTTAGGTATTCTAATTGAAAATATGCGCCGTGAAGGTTTTGAGGTACAAGTATCTAAACCTGTTGTAATTATTAAAGAAATTGATGGTGTTAAATGTGAACCATATGAAGAATTACAAATTGAAGTTGATGAGTCATGTGTTGGTAATGTTATAGAAGAATTAGCGAACCGTGGTGGAAATATGGAAAATATGACTAATTATAATAATCTAGTAAGATTAACATATACTATTCCATCTCGTGGATTAATTGGTTTTGCAACCGACTTTATGACATTAACAAAAGGTTATGGTATAATGAATCATACATTTAAAGAATATGCAAAAATGGAAGATGTTGAAGTTGGTGAAAGACCTCTTGGAGTTCTTGTATCAATGGAAAATGGTAAATCTACAGCATATGCTTTAGGTCAACTTGAAGATCGTGGTGTTATGTTTATTGAACCAGGTGTTGAAGTTTATGAAGGAATGATTGTTGGTGAATGTAATAGAGATAATGATTTAGCAGTAAATGTTGTAAAAGGTAAAAATCTAACAAATACAAGATCATCATCTAAAGATCATACAGTTGTTTTAAAAAGACCAAGGCCTATTACTCTAGAGTATGCTCTTGATTATATCAATTTTGACGAATTAGTAGAGGTTACTCCTCATAATATCAGAATGAGAAAGAGAATATTAAATACTGAATTAAGAAAGAAAGAAGATGCTAAAAAGAAGTAATCTTCTTTTTTAATCTTCTTTATATAAATTGTTTTGACAAAATAGTAAAAAATGATAAAATAAATAGTCAATAAGGAGAACTTTATGAAAGAGTTAATAGAAAAGATTGAAAATATTAAAAATTATCAAGAAAAAATAGATTTTTTATTATCAGATGAGGTTGTAGAATCATTAAAGGATTCTAAATATATATTTAATCTTTTTAGGTCTGAAAGTGAATATAGAAAAAAGTTATTCTTAAGTAATTTAAACTTTTATAAAGCAGTTTCTCCAATTGAACTTTATTTATATATAGAACTTCAAACAGATATAAGCAAATATGAATATTTATGTAATGAAAATGTTGTTAATTATATAGCACAGTTTGATAATATTGGTACTATTATTGAAAAAATGGAAAATATTAAATTAATAAAAAAATTAATATTAAAAAAGCATATTTTTAAGTTTTTAGAGAAAGAATATAATTATGCACCATTATTACTTTTTGTTGATGATGATGATATAAAAGATTATATAAAAGATAAGGTTTTACCTGAAAATATTAAGGAATTTTATGATAATGCAAATATAAGTAAGTTATTTCCTGAAGAAATACTTTATATAATAGAACATATATGTGATAAAAGTATAATACCTTATTTAAATAATGAGAAGGTTATTGAGGAAATAGTAAAAGAACCTCAAATATTATATAGAATATATCAAAAAAATCTTGATAAATGTGAACTTTTATCGCATCCATATTTTACTGATTTATTAACAAAGGATGTTATTGATCAAATTATATATACTAATTCTGATGTGAAAATTGCAAAAGAAATATTATATAATCCAAATACGCAAGAAATAATTGATGGAAATAGTATTTTGTTAATGATGACAAATAATTTGAGTGATTTTAAAGAAGATTTAGAAAGAGAAGTAATCGCTAATAAGTTTGATGAAAATACTATTGAGACGATAATAAAATTAATTGATGATAAAACAATTTATACTTATTTATATATAATACTTACTAAAACTATTGTTAAAAGAATTAATGTGATTGATTTTTTTAGTCGTATAAAGGTTAATATTTCTAAGCAAGAACTTAAATATATTTTTAATTTAGTTTCTTTAGATAAATATAAAAGAATGGCAATATATGATGTTATTGATAAAAATGTCCCGCTTGAGAGGTATCAGGAACAAATGGTTAATTGCCTTGAAAATTTTGAAGTTAATGAGATGATTGTTAGTTTAAAAGAAGAAATAAAAGCAGGAAGTATTTGTTCAAATGTTAATATTAAAAAAATATTTGATTTTTTACATAAGAATCCTGATTATAAAGTAACAAATGAATATTTTGAAATTATTTTATATAAATTATTTGAAAAAATAAAAAATGCTGATTATCCTTCTGTTAAATTAAAGATTGTTCCGCTTGATAATAAGGAAGGGGAAGCTAATATCTATAGTATATCTCTTAATTCTAGAATGATTGATAATTCATTAAATAAGAATTTATTTGCATTTTCTGTTTTCTTTCACGAATTAACTCATATAAAGCAATATAATCAGCTTAATAAATTAAACTTTAGATATGAAACTTTAAAGCAAGTTAAGGAAGAAATATTGAGGGACGAAATTGAAAATTATTATGATGATTGTTATGATGTTTTATCACTTGAAACAGAAGCTTATGTAAGAGGTAAGGTAGATGCTATTAAGTATTTTTATGATAATACAAAACAAATACCGGAAAAAGGAAAGTTTACTAGTCAAATAAAAAAAATATCGGCATTTCTTAATGTAACTTATCGCAAGATAAATGGAAAAATTTATAGTCTTGAGGTGTTGTTTGATGAGATTGTTGATAAGGATAAAATTAAAGATTTTGCTAATTCATATCCGATATTATTGCTTGAGTATAATGATGATGGCTCAAAAAAGACTTTAGAACAGATAATAATGTTATATAGTAAGGCCAAAGAAGCTTATTTGAATAATAAAACGCCTCATACTTTAAAGGTTTATATATTTTATATGAAACTTATAAAGGATTTGGTATTAGAAAATCAAGTTAAAGTAAATGAAAGTTTATTAAGTAGGTGCTTTAGAGAAATTGATGATTTAAAAGAAAATGATAATCAAATATATAATGAAAAGGTTAGAGAGTTAAAGAGAATGATAGGAAAAAAAGACGTTTAAGGGCGTCTTTTTGCATTTTTGATTAATATATCAATTATTTCACTATAGCTATAACCATCATTAATAAATAATTTTGGGAACATACTTATGTCTGTAAAACCAGGAATGGTATTTATTTCATTGAAGTATAGTTCTTCATTTATTTCATCGTATAAAAAGTCTACTCTTGCAAAACCGGAGCATTCTAGAATTTTGAATATTTCTCTTGCATATTCTTTGATTTTAAGTTTTGTTTCTTTTTTTAGGTCTGCATTAACAATAACTTCGGTATCTTTAATATATTTGGAATCAAAATCATAGAATCCTTGACTTTTTATTTCACCGATTGATGAACAAATTATTCCATTATTTTCTATTACACCGACTTCAAGTTCTCTTGCTTTAACAAATTTTTCAACGACAACTTTTTTATCATATTTAAATGCATTACTTAATGCTTTGACTAATTCTCTTGCGTTATTTGCAATACTGATACCGATGCTTGATCCGCCATTGGCTGGTTTAACGATAACAGGATAGTTTAGTTTAGATGTTATTTCTTTGATTTTTGTTTTTTTATTTAGTATTACGTATGGTACTTGTTTAATGTTATATTTATCTAGTATTATTTTGCAGAATGCTTTATCCATTGCTAATGCACTACTGATAGTGTTTGAACCTACATATTTTATGTCAAATGTTTCAAATAGTCCTTGTAATTTTCCGTCTTCGCCAATATTTCCGTGAATGAGTGGGAAGATGACATCTTGTTCTTTTAAGAAATCAACAACATTGTTCATAAGTTTATTGTTTTCGTGCCATAATCCATCTTTATCAACATATATTGTTGATAATTGATATTTTTTATTTATGTTTTCAACAAAGCTTTTATATGATCTAATAGAAATATCATGTTCAAATGATTTTCCGCCATATATAACAGTAATTTTTTCCATAAGACCTCCATAAAATATTATGTTAAATGGAATAAAAAAATGATCAATTACTGACCATTTTTATAGAAATCCAATAATTCTTTAAATCTATTATAATGTACTACTTCTCTTTGTCTTAAAAATGATAATGGTCCAAGCAGGTCTGAGTCATTTGTTTCGTTCATTAAATTTTCATAAGTAACTCTTGCTCTTTCTTCGGCTGCCATATCACTAGTTAAGTCAGCTATATAATTACCTGTTGATTCAATATATGCTGCTGTATATGGTACACCACTTGCATCAACTGGGTATATTCCTCTATTATGTTGAGTGTAATATCCAATTAAACCGGCTTCTTTTAATTCTTCAATAGTAGCGCCTTCCATTAACTGATATACCATTGTAGCAATCATCTCGACATGCCCAAGCTCTTCGATAGAAATATCGTTTAATAAGCTTTTTCCTCTTTCATCTGGCATTGTAAATTTTTGACTGAAATAGCGCATTGCTGCTCCAATTTCACCATCTGGTCCTCCTAGTTGTGCTAGTAGGTTTTTAGCCATTTTTAAATCTTTATTTCTAATATTTATTGGGTAATCTAATTTTTTAACATAATTCACCATATAATCCTCCTAATTTTCCCAAGGAAATGGAGATTTATCCCAAGCCCAAGGATAACTAAACATAGCATCACTATCTAGGGTTAATGGACCATATCTGCTCTCATATTCCTTAACAAGTTCATTTTTTTGAACTCGGTATTTATTAAATAAATCGATATATTCTCTAGAATTAGGATTAATATCTAAATAGAGATTTAAGTCTCTCATTGCAAAACTAAGGGCATCTATGCTTGTTAGCATTTTAGCTTGCTCGTTTGCTGGTTCAATATCATATGGTTTGTTTAGTTTATATGGATCATATAAATTTTTAAACAAGTTTCCTCTTATGAATCCTTGATATGGATCATATAAATTTTTATTATTTTCATTTTGTTTCATATTGTTTATGGTGTTCATATTTTCCATATATCCCATATTTGCCATACCATTCATATAATTAAAGTAATTCATTTTTTTCCTCCCAAAATATAATAGATATTTTGTTTATAAATGTATGGGTTTTAACCTAAAATTATTTATTATTTTAAATATAAATGCTATAATTAGATTGGAGGATTTATGAAAAAGAATATAATTATTATATTAGTTGGTTTAATTTTAATTGGTACATCGGTTGTTTTGATGTTTGGAAACTCTAATAAGAAATTAATTTTGAATGATATTGATAGCAAGATAAATGATTTGGAAAAGGAAATTGATAATTTGGTTATTCAAGATAAACTTGCGAGTGCACAGGTATATGAAGTAAAAATAAGTGAACTTAGATTAAAAGTAAATGAGTTAGATGCTACTAATTATGATATGTACAAAGATAAAGATATATCATTATATGATTATTTAATGAATAGTAAAAAATTAAAAAAATATGAGGAGAGACTTAAGAATATTGAACAAAAACTTACTGAAAAATTGAAATAATCTATTGACAATCATTTTCAAATGTTATAAAATTAATTCAAATTTTATCGGAGGTGAGGCATATGATGAAAATGAATATTTTTAACAAATGTCTTACTATGTTTAAATTGTGAGTACTTTAATGGTGCTCATTTTTTGGTTTCTTGGGGTGATGATATGGATATTGAAAAATTAATTGCTTTAATAAAAACTTATAATGCTGAAGAAGAAAATATAATTAGAAAGGCTTATGAATATGCTAGGCTAATGCATGCTGGTCAAAGGAGACAAAGTGGTGAACCTTATATAATTCATCCTCTTAATGTTGCATATATACTCGCACAGATGAAAGCTGATAGGGATACAATATGTGCTGGACTTTTGCATGATACACTTGAGGATACAAAAGCTACCAAGGAAGAGATAAGTAATTTATTTAACCCTTGTGTTTCTGAATTGGTTGATGGTGTTACTAAGTTATCAAAGATGAATTTTTCTAGTAAAAAAGAAGAGGTTTGTGCGAATACTAAAAAAATAATATCTGGTATAACAGAAGATATAAGAATTATTATAATTAAATTAGCGGATAGACTTCATAATATGCGAACACTTCAGTATAAAAGTGTTTATAAACAAAAAGAAAATGCTATAGAAACATTGGAGTTATTTGTGCCGCTTGCTTATTCAATTGGTGCTTATAGAATAAAAAATGAATTAGAAGATCTATCTTTTCAATATTTAAAACCTGATAAGTATAAAGAAATTAAAGAAGTTAAAGAAAGGGTTGAAAATGAATCAAAGGATTCTTTGATTCAAATGTTATATAATATAAAGGGTTTATTGGAGCAAGAACAAATAAAAAATTGTATTAATTTAAGAACTAAAAATATATATGGAATATATAAGAGATTAGAACATAATGAAACAATTTTTGAAATACACGATTTATTTGCTTTAAAAATACTTGTAAATGAGATAAGGGATTGTTATGTTTCTTTGGGGCTTGTTCATAAATTATATAATCCTATAAATAGTAGATTTAAGGATTATATTTGGAATCCTAAAACTAATATGTATCGTAGTTTACATACAACTGTTTTTGGTCCTGATGATAAATTGGTTCAAACACAAATAAGAACATTTGATATGGAGGCAATTAATTCATTTGGTTTGACTGCTTATTGGGATTTAAAAAAAGGTGAGGCTAGAAATGTAATGCAAAATGATCTTAAGCAAAAATTTCAATTTTATCAGTCTTTAGAGAAAATTAGTTCTAAATTTAAAGATAATGAGGAGTTTGTTAAACAGGTAAAAGAAGAGATTCTGTCTAAAAAGGTATATGTTTATACACCTATTGGTACTGTTGTAGAAATGCCTGAGTCATCAACTATTGCTGATTATGCTTATAAATTAAATGTTGGCAAAATAATGAAGGGGGCTTTTGTTAATGATGAGCCTGTTCCTTATAATTATGTTTTGAAAAATAAAGATAGAGTGAAAATTATAACTGATGAATTATCATATAATTCTAAAACGATGTTGTTTAAAAATGCTTATATTTTGGCTAGAAAAAAACAAACTGATTAGTTTGTTTTTATTATGGATATTTCTTTATTATAATTTTTATCATATTCTTTAATGAATTCATTTAAAAATCTTAATCTTAATATCATTTTAGCATTCATTGTTAAAAGCGGTTCAACTGTTTTTCCACTTGGAAGCATTTGTCTTACATCAACTAGGTTGTATTGTTTTGGATTTCCAAAATCATCAAATGTAAATTTTCTTACTAGTGATAGCGGATTTTTTCCATCTAATACTCTAATTTGATTGATTTTTTCTTCATTTTCTAATGCTTTTTCTAAAGACATTGATGCTGGATTTAATAGAAGAGTGCTTACACTATATTTGTTTCCGTTCAAATGAACTCTTGTTGAACCTTGAAGTGCGAATGATCTTATTGGTTCTAATCTATCAACATAACTTACATCTACACCTTTGGGGTTGGAAACATATACGTTTCCCATTTTTCCTCTTCCTTTAGCGCCGCCTTCTAAATAGATGTCATCAATCATAGATTCATCGATAACTTTTCCTTGTACTAGATTACTTCCTAGTTTTAGTAAGTCATCACTTGATGCAAATATACCAGCGTGCCCGCTGTAGCCCCCTAAGGCGTTTGCATTTGAGTCATTAACTGCAACATTTTCCATATTTGGTGTTCCTGTTATAAGGTGTTTTTTTTCAAATGGTACACTTAAAAATGTGTTTTTTAAATTATATCTAGATATTATATACTTATCAACTAAATCTTTATAGGGTATTCCTGTAATTCTTTCAGCAACTTCTTTCATAATCATCATACCTATGTCATTGTAATTATATTTTTGGGCATCTATTGCTTTTACACTATATAATGTTTTATATGCTTCTTCGATATTTGTTTTTTCATTTATTCGGCCGTTTGTCATAAATGTTGTTGTAAAACTTGTTATGTCTCTAATGGTTATATCTTTTAGATTGATAAAGCGATCATCTAATTCATATATTTTGGAATCAAATGATAATTTTCCTTCTTTTATTAAATTGTATATTATTGTTTGGGTATAAAATTTTGATATTGATGCAATATCAAATAGAGCGTTTGGATCCATTTTTCTTCCATTATCATCTAAATTTCCACCTAATAGTTTGATGTTGATATTTCCAACGATTGCTCCTATTGTATATCCAGGGAAATAGTATTTGCTTTTTATTTGTTCTATAAAATCAATATTATCTTTTATAACATATTCAATCATTTCTTCTGGTGTTGCATCTTTGTGCTGTTTTATTATTTCTAGCATTAGATTAGTTGCTTCTTTAATTTCATCGATTGATGCATAGACACCATCTTTTTTAACATTTGTTATAAAGTTTTCAAATATTTTATCTATCTGCACGTAAATCACCAAAACAATTATTTCATAAATCTTAAGAAAAGTAAAGTTAAAATGTAAATGTGTAATAATATAAAAAGTAATAGTTTATTAAATATTTATAATTAAATTAGTGTATAATGTGTTTCTTTTTTGTAGATAATCTTGATAAAATGATAAAAAAAAACTATAATTTATGTAGGTGATATTAATGCAACTTCCAAAAGAGTTTGAAGAAAGAATGAAAAATATAATACCAAATTATGATAAATTTTTAGAAGAAAATGAAAAGGAAAATATAAAAGGTATAAAGGTAAATACAAATAAAATAAGCACTCGTGATTTTATAAAAATATTTCCTTATAAAATAGAGCAAATACCTTATACTTGTGATAGTTTTTATTTAAAAGAAAATGTTAAATTAGGAAATCATCCATATCATCACGCTGGCCTTTTTTATAGTCAAGATCCAGGGGCTTCGGCACCTATTAATGGGGTTAATATAAAAGATGATTATAGAGTACTAGATTTATGTGCCGCGCCAGGTGGTAAAAGTATTCAAGTTGCATCTAAATTAAAAAATGGTTTTCTTATATCAAATGAAATAAATAGTAAACGCGCTCAGATATTATATAGTAATATAGAGAGAATGGGTTTAACAAATGTAATTGTTACAAATGATACTCCTGAAAGTTTTAGAAATGCAATTAATGGGTATTTTGATTTAGTGATTGTTGATGCTCCTTGTTCGGGAGAAGGAATGTTTAGGAAAAATTGGGAAGCTATAAATGAGTGGAGTTTAGAAAATGTTGAGCTATGTTCTAAAAGACAAAAGGAAATACTTGAGTGTGTGGCTCATTTACCTAAAACAAATGGTTATATTTTGTATTCAACTTGTACATATGAAAAATGTGAAAATGAAGATATAGTGGAATGGTTTACTAAAAATTATAATTATGAGGTTGTTGATCTTAAAAACCTGGATAATTATACAGTTAATGGTTTAAAACCAATAGAAAAAGCTAAAAGATTTTATCCTCATATTTCTTTAGGTGAAGGTCAATTTATGTGTTTAATGCAAAATAGAAATATTGAAAAAGAGTATATAAGTATAAAAAAACAAAATGATTTAGGAAAAGAAAACACAAAAATAGTTAATGATTTTATGGAAAATTTAACAATAAAATTAGATTTAAAGATTCAAAACAATAAAGTATTCGCACCCTTAAATGTTATTCCTGATAATATTCATATAATATCTTCCGGTGTTCAAGTTGGAGAAATTAAAGGAAACTATTTACTTCCAAATCATTATTTATTTAAAGCTTATGGTAATTATTTTAAAAATAAATGTAATTTAAAATTAAATGATAAAAGAGTTTTAAAATATTTGAAAGGTGAAGAAATTATAGCAGATGTACCAAATGGATGGGGAGTTTTAATGGTTGATGGCTATCCAATTGGAGGATATAAAGCAACTAATGGAAAACTTAAGAATCATTATCCGAAAGGACTTAGAAATGTATGTTAATTGAGTTAGTATTAATTGTATCATTTACAATATTTGGTTTATTTATAGAGAAACATTATAAAATAAAAAGAGAAAAAAATGAAAAGGGAATTATTCCTGATGTATCACCAGCTGAACTTAAATATAATTATGCTGGATTAATAAACGAAAGAGATTTAACATCAATTGTTATTTATTTGGCTCATAAAAAATATATTAAAATATTACCTAGTAAAATAATTAAGTTAAAAAAATATAAAGAAAATAATAAGGCTGAAAAATTAATGTATAAAGCTTTATTTAAAAAGGGTAATAGTATAGAAATACTTAATCTTCATAGGAATTTATATAAAGATATAAGTGATATAGTACATTCTATTGATAATAAAGATATTAGAAAAGAAACAAATGAACAGGAAGAATTAACAATTAATAACTATCTTGTATTATTAACTTTTATAATATTTTTAATTATAAATATTCATCTTCCATATAATATATTTAAAACGCTTATAATTACATTTATAACTTGGGTTTGTTTTATATCTTTGGTAAGGGTTTATACAAGTAAGAATAGTAAAAGATCTAAAATATTAGTAACGATTCTAACAATTTTAGTTGGTTTACCATTTTATATAATGAGTTTATCAAAGATCGGTTTAAATACATATTATATAATTGTTTTTGTTGTTGGTCATATAGGAACAATATTATTAATTAATACTTTAAAATCATTGACACCTAAAACTAGTACTGGTTTAGAATTGAAAGCTGAAGCTGAGAGTTTTAATAATTATTTGATTAATATAAATAAAGATGATGTATTAGAAATGCTTAAAATAAATCCTAATTTTTTAGAGGATACATTTCCATATGCTTATGCTTTTAATCATGCTTTTAAATGGAAAAGGTTTTTAAAAAAGTATAATAAGAGTTTAAAATGGTTTGAAGGAAATGAAATAGAATTAACAGAGACAATTTTAAAAATTAAAAATCAAATTGTTAAAGCTGGTCATAAGGAGAATTGAATGAAAGAAATAGTAGAAATATTAACAAAAAATAATGAAACAATTGCAACTATGGAGTCTTGTACTGGAGGATATATTGCTAATGAAATAACAAATATTGAAGGAGCTTCTAATGTTATTGCTTTTAGTGCGGTTACTTATTCAAATGAGTTTAAAATAAAAATGGGTGTTCCTAAGGAGGTAATTGATAAATATACGGTTTATAGTATAGAAACTGCTTTTGAGATGGCAAAAGCAATTGCAAGTTTTTCTCATTCAACATATGGTCTTGGTGTAACTGGTAAATTAAATAAGCAAGATCCTAATAATTTGCTTGGTGATACAAAAACAATTTATATTTGTATTTATGATAGTAAAAGAGATAGAAAGCAAACAATTACTTTAGAGGCTGAAGATACAAGAATTAGAAGTAAACAAAAGATATGTTATGTTATTGAAACAATATTAAAGGATTTTATTAATAATTCAAAATAATACTCTTGAAATAGAGTATTTTTTTAATAAATATGATATACTAAAAATGTATTATAGGAGGAAGTAAATGAATAAAATAAGTATAATTGCTTTAGAAAACATCAAAGAACTTGCACTTAAAACAAATAATTATTTGAAAAAGATGAATAATGAGAATAATGATTATCTAATTCCTATTGAAGAGATTAGATTTAGTAATGGTGAGGGTAAGATAAAATTATTAAAAACGATTCGTGGAAGTGAAGCTTATATTATGACTGATATTGGTAATCATAGTATAAGTTATCAGATGTATGGAATTGAAAATCATAAGTCACCTGATGATCATTATCAAGATACCAAAAGAATTATATCAGCAATTAGGGGACACGCTGAAAGTATTACTTTGATAATGCCACTTTTATATTCGTCAAGACAACATAGGAGAAAGGGTAGAGAATCTTTAGATTGTGCGATTGCTTTAAAAGAGTTTGAAAATTTAGGAGTTAAAAGTATAATTACTTTTGATGTTCATGATGAAAACATTCAAAATGTTATACCTTTAATGGCTTTTGAGAACTTTTTTCCAACAGTTAATATAATTAATCAAATATTAAAGAATGAGCAGATTGATTATGAAAATACAATTGTAATTAGTCCTGATACTGGTGCTTTTAATAGGGCTAGATATTATGCTGACATGTTAAAGGTTGATGTTGGTATATTTCATAAGAGAAGGGATTTAACAAAGGTTGTTAATGGAAAGAATCCTGTAATTGCGCATGAATATTTGGGAAAAGATGTTTCCAATAAGGATTGTATTGTTGTTGATGATATGATTGCTTCTGGTGAATCAATGCTTGATGTTGCTAAAGAGTTAAAAAGAAGAAATGCCCGAAATATATATTTGGCTTCTACTTTTGGTTTATTTTGTAATGGTAAGAATGTTTTTGATGAAGAATATAATAAATCATTTAATAGGGTTTATACAACTAATTTAACATATGTTGATAAAAAAATCATTGATTCCTCTTGGTATAAATCGGTTGATTGTTCTATGTTTATTGCTAAAATTATTAATGAATTGAGTAAAAATTCTTCTATAACACCGCTTTTACAGGGTGATCCGGAAGTGTTTGAAGATGTTCAAAAGAAATTACTGAAAAAGTAATTTTTTTTTTTATTAATAATAGAATTAAATGGTGATAATATGCTTTTTTTTAAAGGGCTTTTAGTTGGACTAGGTAAGATTTTACCTGGTGTAAGTGGTTCGCTTATGGCAATATCAATGAATGTATATGAACCTCTTTTATCTAGTATAAGTGATATATTTAAAAAGCCTAAGGAAAGTATTAAGTTTTTATTTCCTATGCTTTCGGGTATTGTTTTATCTATAATATTATTTAGTAAAATACTTAAAATATTGATTAATAAGTATTATTTTTCAATTTTATTACTTTTTATTGGTTTAATTATTGGTTCAATTGACTTTTCTTTTAAAGAATTTAAAAATAAAAGTATTCCTAAAATATTAATATTTATTTTTTTAATTATTTTTCCTATTTTTATAAATATTATATCTATTAATATAAATATAAAGGTTTCTTTTTTTAATAATATTATTCTTGGTATTATAGAGGCAATATCTACTATTATTCCTGGTATAAGTGGAACGGCAATTTTTATTGTTTTAAAAAAGTATGAATTAATTTTAGAGATGTTATCAAATCCTTTTAATAATTTAGATATTTTAATTCCTTTTATAATTGGAATTATAATTGGTGTGTTTGTTTTATCTAAGTTAATAACATATATAATTAGAAAACATCCTATTTTATTTATGGTTATTATAAAGGCTTTTACTTTATCTACTTTAATTATAATGTATTTAAATACTTTAAAGTTGAATAAGTCTATTATAGATATAATAGTTGGGGAAATATTATTGGTTTTGGGATGCATATTATCAAAAAAGATGAATAATTTATAATAGGTGAGTATATGAAAGATAATCTATTTGTAAATAAGTTTGATAAAGAATTTAGAAATAATGAAAAAGTATTCTACTCAAACGGAAATAATGTTGATAGAATACCTAGAAAAATTGATGTGCGCAAAGAAATAAATGAAATATTTAAATCAAATGATTTCGTTTATAAAGCTGATGTTAAAATAACCTTAAAGGATAGAAAGATTCGTACTACTATTATTGCTAGAAACAATTCATCTTTAATAACTATGGATAATGAAATAATAAAAATAAGTGATATCTTAGATATAGAAAAAGTAGTTTAAAAAAACTACTTGTATAAATAAGTATATTTATAACTTATTTTTTTTGTGTTATCAAGTCTAAAATCATCTAGGCTTTTTTGAACAATATTTTCAAATTCATCTTTTGATACATAATCTTCTAATACTAAGAAATTAACATCTCTATAGAATGCTCGATATCTATAATAGATATCAGTATCAATACTTCTATAACTTTGTGAACTTGGAACATCAGTTGACCAATTAGACCATTTTGTATAACTTGTTATTAAATTATCTTTGTATGTGCATCCTCTTGGTGTAAGGGTTGAATATTCATTACAATAATCTCTTTTTTCACCATTATACCATCTCCAAGTTTTATCTCTATATGAATACATTCTAGCACTATCATCATATGATGGATATTCATCACTTGGTTTATTGACAGAATATGCTCCGCCATTCCAATAGTGTTTTATTTTGTTTTCGTCTAAATAGAACCATCTATAACCGGTACCACTTTTAATTTCTCTATAATCTTTTTCTTCAGGATAGTTTAAAGACCATGCACTCCAATCAGTATATTTTAGAGTTGCTTCATCTTTATTTTCATAATTGTTTGGTTTAGTAGAATACCATTCACTACTATAGTCATTATTAATGTTTCTATACCATAACCAAGTTTTATCACGATAGCTATAATATGTTTGATATTCAACATCATATTTTAATACTTCAGCTGTATTTGGAACAACAGGTAGTTGATTTTCGTTTTTGGGTAATTTTATGCCATATTGAATGTTAACAACATTATCTATATCTTTTGATGGATACCAATTCGTCCATTTTGTATAGAATGTTTCGGCATTATAATAATTATATTTAACATCAACATCAATTAGTTTTCTATTAACGTAACTATTACTTTTATTCCAATTTGATTTATATCTTTTATTCGTTGAACAATAAGAACAATTATTAATATCAAATGTTTTAATTATTTTTCCATCAGCTAAGGTAAACTTAACGGTCCCTGTACAAGTGTTTCCATTTGATAAAGTAGGGTAGCCATTATTATAAACTTCTTCTAAATCAACTGTAACAGAATCACCTTCATTTAAGTTAAGAAGATTATTTCCTTCAGCATAATCACTTGCATATTCTAATACTTTGTCTTCAATATTTGAACATTTTGATCCTTTATAAACACTTAATCCAATTAAAAAAGCAAGTCCTATAAAAATAATCCCTCCGATTGTATAAATTATTGTATAATCCTTTTTTTCAACATATTTTACAATAGTTTTGGGTTTATTTTCTTGGAAATTAAGTCTCATATATATCTCCTACTTTCTACAAATAATATTATCATAAAAAAAAAAAAAATACAATAAAAAAAGCAGAAATTAATCTGCTTTATCTAAATACAAGCTACGCAAGTATCATTTAAACATCTAAGAGCACAACAGCAATCTAAATCCATTGTAAAAAATGAATTAGTTGCTAAGTAAGGACAATCAGCATCTTCATCGGTATTTGGCACCAAAACTCTAAATGTCGCGCAGTTTCCGTCAACTTTTTCAACCCTAAATATATTAGATGTTGTAGTTTCACCTTCATCTTTAGAAACAGGCATACTCCAAGCTGTACCGTTACAAGAACAAGTATAAAGCATAACTGGTCTTGTATTGCAACCAACACTTGATATGTTGCACCCTAAGAAGCCACGATCACAAGTATCTAAACAAGTCTCTCCACATTCAGCATTTTGTTGAAGTGTGTTAATAACTCTTAGGATCTTTGCGATGCATCCACAACTGTTTTCCATATAATCCACCCCTTCTTTATTATCTATTACAATATATTCATTTAATAGATAAAATGTGTGAATAATAAGCCTAAAAGTTTACCATTTTGGCATGTACAACTAGTTTAACACCGCTACTCGTAGAGTTGTAGCACGTAGATAGAGTGATTATTTTTTCATCACTAATATCTACATTAAAGTCCATAAAACTTCTTTTTTTAATCATTTTTATAAAATTTTCATCATAATTGATATCTAGGTAGTCATTTGTTGTTTTAATTTTATAGACAGAAAATATTTGAAATTTATAGTCTTGTTCAGTTGTACTAAAATAAATATATTTGTTTTCTTCATTTTTATACCAATCTTTATTTAAAAGATTAACTAGATCACCAAACATTATGCCGATACTGGTATTGTGTCCATAAATGATTGTGTTTTTTGATAGGATTGGAAATTCGTTTTTGAAGTCTGCAAATATCCAGCCGTAAACGTTGCGGTTTTTATAGAAATCATTTTTTAAATAGAATTTATTGTTATCAGTTTTAACTACTGGGTAGTCAATAATGGTATTTGGTACTTTTAAATAGCCGACTGTGTCTGGATTTTTTTTCATTAAATCAAATAAAGCATTATTTTTTAGTTCTCTGCTTGTACTTTTTGATTCATTATAATCATTTTTATTGTCGACTGCTATTTTAATAAAGTAGCCCGATGATACTAGTAATCCTATTGAGATAATACTTATAAAAAAACTTAGTATTTTAAAGATGGTATTTTTTTTCTTTTTAACTTTATTTGTTTCGGTTATATTATCTATATATTTAAATAAATCGTCAAACTTTTTATCCATTTTATCATTCCTTCTATTATAATTATACAAAAAAATGTATGCCAAGTAAAGTGTAAAATATTAAAGTATATCTTGAATAAATTAATTAAATGTGTTACATTATTAATAGATGAATACTACTATAGTGTTACGTGTATACTAGAGCATACACTAACCATAATGCTTTAGCTATAGTGGTATATAAACATAGCTAGTAAAGGTGTTTATTTTGGACTTGAAAAGTCCTTTTTGCATAAGGAGGGATTATGGATATTAAGGAAGAGTTTAAACAAATTAATTTGAATTTACTTGATGAAAAGAGTAATGTTATTAATAAAATAAATGAACAAATAAATATTAGTACTGATCAAATTAAAAATAAATTATTAAAAGAAAATATTGAATTAAATTATGAAATAGATATAGTCCCTATTGTTAATAAGTTTTATCAAAAGATTGTAAATATTAACAATTTTGTTCAAAAAAATCTTGTTTTTAATATTAAGAATGAACCTGATGATATAATGTTTTTGCAAAAGAATATTATTTCAATTAATATAGATAGTAAAAATGTTGAGGTAAGGGAAGAGGTAAAGGGGTTATTTGAATTAATGCTTTATAACTTGACTGTTCAAAATAGATTGGATGCTTATTCGTATAAAAATGTTAAACAAATTATAAGTGATGAAGAAAATAAAACAATTATTTTTATTAATAAAGTTTTAAATGATATTTTAGAAAATAATAAAAAGATTGTTATTAAAAAATATAATGAAATAATGTTATATAAGAGTAAGGAAAATCCTAATAAATATGAAATTAATACTTCATTTTTAATGGGGTATGCTAAAAAGTATTTAGTTAAGGTTTCTAGTGATATGACTAGTGAACTTGAGCTTAAAACGATTAAGAAAACGGAGGAAATATTAGATAGTTTTAAGGAAAATGTACGAATTCATAATAAGATTACTTTAGTTTCACTTGATAAAATAATTGATCCTTTAGATAAGTATTTAAAAGATTTTATAAATAATTTGTTTATTAAATTAGGTGATGTAGTAAATTCAACTAGTGAAATATTATATTCAACGAATTTGAAAAATGATTTAGAAAATTATAATAATTATATTAATAAATTAATTGATAAAGATATTATTTTAGATAAAGAGTTTATGGTTGTAAGAAAGAAGTTATTTGGAAATAATAGGATAAAAAAAGATAATGATGATATAAGAGAGATAGATGGCTATTTGGATGATGCTAAAGATGGTATTATAAGTAATATAAAGATAACTATAATGGATTTACTTAAGACAAATAGTTTTAATATTAATAAAACAATAACTTGTTCTAATTTTATAAAATATAGTACTAAAGATAAGATCGAAGAGTTAAATGAAGAAGATTTAATGAAGATGTTTGATTTACTTATAAAGAATGAATGATAAAAAATACCATTTTGATTTGGTATTTTTTTTGATATGTGCTAATATATTAGCTTGTTAAAGGGGAATAATTATGGAAGAGTTATTTAGGATTGTTTTAAATAATATAGAAGATACTATTCTTATATATAATAGTTATGGTAGAATTGTTTATAGTAATCGTTTAGTTAGTAAAGAACAGGTATTGTCTTCAAAAAAGGAAATTGTTATAGGTGATAAAGTATATTATATGGTTTCATATTCGAAAGATAACAATCGAATTGATATGCTTACGGGCACTTTAACAAAGAAGGCTTTTTATGAAGAAATTAATAAAATAAATAATGCTTATAATTGTGTTGTTATTTTTGGAGATATTGATAACTTAAAGTATTATAATGAAAAATATGGACATATAGAAACTGATAAAGTTATTCGTGGTATTGGTTCTATTTTAAAACAAAATATAAGACAAACGGATTTAGTTGGTCGTTTTGGGGGAGATGAATTTGTTATTTTATTTAAAAATACAGATTTAGATAGTTGTTATAATAGAATTGATAGTATAAGAAAAATGATTTGTTCTGGTTTTTATAATTTAAGATGTCTTAATGATGATAAAATAGAAAAGGTTAAAGTTAGTATGACGTTTGGAATTTCTTTTTTACAAAATGATATTGATAAATGTATGAAGGAAGCTGATGATGCCTTGGTTAATGGTAAAAAAGTAGAGAAAAATAAAGTATATATTTTGGAAAAGTAATATATGCTTTTTTTGTCGATTAAAATTAAACAATAATTGCTCTATTTTTAATAGACTTTATTGGGTGATAATAATGAATGGACTAACTAATGAGGAAGTTAAGAAGTCAAGAGAAAAATATGGTACTAATGAAATTACTAAAACTAAAAATAAAAAAATCATTAACATTTTTGTTGATAATTTAGGTGATCCGATAATTAGGATTTTATTGATTGCTTTAGCTGTTAAGATTGTTTTTTTGCTTAAAGATTTTGATTGGTATGAAACAATCGGAATTGTTGCTTCAATTCTTCTAGCATCTATTGTTTCAACTATTTCAGAATATGGGAGTGAAAAGGCTTTTGAAAAACTTGAAAAAGAAGCTAGTATGATTGAGTCTAAGGTTGTTAGAGATAAGAAGGTTATGGAAGTCAAAACGAATGAGATTGTTAAGGGTGACATTATAATTTTGGAAAGCGGTGATAAGGTTCCGGCTGATGGTAATGTTGTTGAAGGGAAGGTTTATGTTGATGAATCATTAATAAATGGTGAGAGTAAAGAAAAGTTAAAATCTTTTAATGATAAATTATATAGAGGAACTATTGTTACTGAAGGTAAGGCTCTTATTCATATTACGGATGTTGGAAATAATACTGCTTATGGTAAAATAGCTCAGGAATTACAAATTGAATCTGAAGAAAGTCCACTTAAGACACGATTAAGGTGTTTGGCGGAGACAATAAGTAAGATTGGTTATATAGGTGCCTCTTTAGTTGCGATCTCTTATTTATTTAATGTAATTGTAATTCATAATAATTTTAACTATTCTAATATAATGGAAACATTAACTAATTTTAGAGTTATATCGGGTTATATATTGCATGCTTTAACTTTATGTGTAACAGTTATTATTGTATCAGTTCCAGAGGGATTGCCGATGATGATTACTTTAGTTTTGTCTTCTAATATGAAAAAATTGTTGAAATCAAATGTTTTAGTTAGGAAGTTAACGGGTATAGAAACAACAGGGAGTTTAAATATTTTGTTTACTGATAAGACGGGTACTTTAACTAAGGGAAAATTAGAGGTTGTTGGAATAATGAGTCCTAATTTAGAGATAGAGGGGTATCCTGAGATAATTCAAAATAAGTTGTTAAAAGAAAATATTATTTTAAATAATGATAGTGTTTATTCAAATGAAACGCATTTAGCGATTGGATCGAATGCTACAGATAGGGCTTTGAAGGAGTTTATTAGAGAAAACAGTAATAAGGTTATAATTAGTAAGGAGGCTTTTTCGTCTAGTAAGAAATATTCTAGCGTAACAACGAGTGAAAGGACATACATAAAGGGTGCTTATGAAAAGTTACTTATTAAATCTACTAAATATATAAATAAGTTTGGTTATGAAAGAGTTATTCTTAATAAAGATAAAATGATTGATAAGTTGAATGAACTATCAAATAAGGGTATAAGGATTGTAATGCTTGGTATTAAGAAGAGTGATGATATAATTTTGCAAGGCTTTGCGCTTATTCGGGATGAGCCGAGAGAAAATGTTAAAGAAGCTTTAGAATTGGTTGATAAAGCTGGTATAAGAACGATTATGATAACGGGTGATAGTAAGGTTACAGCTTCTAGTATTGCCAAAGAATTAAATATGTTAAAGGCTGGGGAGTATGTTATAACTAGTGATGAATTAAATAGTCTTTGCGATGATGAGGTTAGACAAATTATTCCGAAACTTAGGGTTGTTGCTAGATCACTTCCTAGTGATAAGAGTAGGCTTGTTAAGATTAGTCAAAGTATGGGATATGTAACAGGAATGACTGGTGATGGAATAAATGATGCTCCGGCTTTAAAAAAGGCTGATGTTGGGTTTTCAATGGGATCGGGAACTGAGGTTGCTAAGGAAGCTAGTGATATAATTATTTTAGATAATAATTTTTTGTCGATAACGAAAGCTATTTTGTTTGGGAGAACGATTTTTAAGTCGATAAGGAAATTTATAATATTTCAGTTAACTGTTAATATATGTGCTCTTACGATATCTATAATTGGTCCTTTTATAAATATTGAATCACCGATAACGGTTGTACAAATGTTATGGATTAATATGGTTATGGATACTTTAGCTGGTCTTGCTTTTTCTTATGAACCTCCTTTAATTGAATATATGGAAGAAAAGCCTAAGAAAAGAGGTGAAAAAATATTAAATGGTTATATGATAAATGAAATTGTTTTAACTGGTCTTTATTCTTCACTTTTATTGATTTTATTTTTGAGGGTTCCATTATTTAAAACAATGTTTAGGTTTGATCCGGAAAATAAATATTTTATGACGGGTTTCTTTACGTTATTTATTTTGATTACAATTTTTAATAGTTTTAATGCAAGGACTAGTAGGATAAATATTTTAGCAGATATTAAAAAAAATCCGGTATTTTTGGGGATAATTATTTTTATTGCAACTATTCAGGTAATTATTATATATTTTGGGGGTAATGTTTTTAGAACTTATGGTCTTGATGTAAATGAGTTTATTAGTTTAATTTTTATTGCTTTAACGGTTGTACCTTTTGATTGGCTTAGAAAGTATTTACTTAAAATAAAAGGGTATAAAAAGGGAGTATAGTATTTACAAAAAAATAAAAATATTATATAATGCTAATAGAAAATGAAAGGAAATAAAGATGAAAAAGTTATTAGCGATCCCTGCTATCCTTTTACTAACAGGATGCAGTTTATATAAAGAAGTGAGGGTTGAACCTCAAACTAAGAATGAAAAAAATATAGTTACTAGTGAACAGGCTCTTGAAATTATTAAGGAAAGATATAAACAAATGGAGGATTCTTATACGGAAATAACGGGTACAATGCCTACTATATATGAGAATGAAAAGAGATATTATACGCTTTCAAATTATCAGGAGTTAACCGGTATATATACGAAAAAAATGTTAGATAAATATAATGAAGATAATAATGTTTTATTTAAGGATGATGTTTATTATTCTAGTAGTTTACCTAGGACAAAGGCTGATTATGATGAGATTAATTATACGGAAATATCAATTACTGAGGATAAAATAAAATATAATATTTTGTTATATAAATGTACAAAGATGGAAAATGAAAAGTGTAAGAATTCTTCTTTAACTACTAATCCATTTGAACTTGAAAGAGAAAATGATGAATGGAAAATATCGAATTATAAAGTAAAATAGGAAAGTTTTGACTTTCCTTTTTATAATATTTGAAAAAATACATATAATTATAAGGGTGATAATGTGAAAGTTAAAGATTTGATAAAAGCTATTATAATTCCTTTAGGTTTGGGTTTTTTAACTAGTTTATTAATTAAAACTAATTTGTATGATAATATAATCAAACCTACTTTGAGTCCGGCAAAGATTGTTTTTCCGATTGTTTGGACTATATTATATATATTACTTGGGGTATCAAATTATTTGATAAATAAAAATGGTAAAAAAGAGGTTCCTAATTTAATATATTATATAGGTTTGGGTATAAATTTAATATGGCCTTTTATATTTTTTAATGCTAAGGAATATTTGATTGCTTTGATATGGTTAGTTATTTTAATTCTTTTTGTTATATTAATGATGATAGAGTATTTTAAGATTGATAAAAAAGCTTTTTATTTACAAATACCTTATATATTATGGTTATTATTTGCTTTTTATTTAAATTATCAAGTATTTATATTAAATAGATAAATATTGAAAAAAGTCTTGAATTAATTTAATTAAAATGGTAGAATTATTTTAGAATAAGGTGTTGCAATGAAAATGAAAAAAAATTTGAAAAAAAATAGTATTTTTACAAACAATAAAAGATTTTATGGTTTCATGTGTATGGTATTGCTTTTGATGATAAGCCTTTCTGGTACGATTGCTTATTATAGATTCGGCGCAAATGGAACGATAACTGCTAGTACTGCTACATATAATTTTAATATTACTAGTGATGCTATATCAAATACTAAAATTAATTTGGGTAGTAATTTAAAACCGTATGATAAGGGAAGTTTTAGGGTTAATGTTAATATGCCTGATACTTCTAGTGATGCTCAGTATAGTATAAATATTGAAAGGGTTAGCTTACCTGATGGCTTTAAATTTTTGGCAGCTGATGATAATGTGAGTCCGTTTAATAATTATACAAAGTATTTTAATGCTGCTGATACTAAGACTGATAGTGTTACAATCTATTGGTATTGGGATGGTAGTGTTAGTGATGAAAATGATTCTTTATTTATTGGGAAAACGATATCTGCTAATTTGGTTTTGAAGAGTAGAACTGTAAATGGCGCTGATATGAAAAATGGAAAAAGTGGTACTGAATTTTGGAATGATACTTATAGACCATATATAAGAACTATTACATTTCAAAATAATTTAAGTAACTTGCTAAGTACTTGCAATGAAGCTAATTTATGTTGGGATATATCCGCTAGTACAACACAAACTAAAAAGGTATATGGTTATTTAATAGATAGTGGTTTGAAAGATAAAACTGATTCAACTAAAACATTATACAATTTATATATAGTAAGTGATTATGAAATAATGGCGCCAACAGATTGTTATAAATTATTTGGACAGTTTACTAATTTAGTATCTATTAATTTTAATGATTTGTTTAATACAGTAAAGACACAAACAATGCTTATGATGTTTACGGAAGATTCATCACTAGTTAATTTGAATTTATCTAGTTTTAATACTACTGCAGTTGAAAATATAGGAGCAATGTTTGATAGTTGTACATCTCTTCAATCGGTAAATATAAGCAGTTTTGATACATCAAACGTATTATCAGTACATAGTCTGTTTTATGGATGTTCATCTTTAAAAAGTATAGATGTATCAAATCTTAACACAACTAAAGTAGCTAATTTTAGTGCTATGTTTGGTAATTGCTCGAAATTATCTCTGATTGATTTAAGTAGTTTTAATACATCACAAGCAACATCTTTAGTAAGTATGTTTTCCGGATGTACATCTTTAACAAGCTCGGATATAAGTAGTTTTAACACATCAAAAGTAACAAGTATGAATGCGATGTTTTGGAAATGTTCTTCTTTAACAAGTTTAGATTTAAGTAATTTTAATACATCAAAAGTAACTGATATGAGCATTATGTTTTCTGGATGCACAAACTTAAGTAAACTTGATTTAGGTATCTTTGATACTTCTAGTTTAACTAATATGTCATATATGTTTAATGATTGCGCTAAATTAAGTACGAAAATAAAAATATCTAATGCTAATATAACAGAATATACTGATGCGTTTAAAAATTCAGCAAATGTTGGAGCGGCAACGATTATTGTTACGGCAACTGATGCTGCTAAAACAATAACTGCTTCTATAGTTGCAACTAAAAATGCAATTGATAATGTTGTGTTTGATGATGGAACACCTACATATATGAAGGATGGTTTTAATAGTGATGATGCATTAAAAACAGAAATATGGAAACCGGCATATAGAGATTATATAAGAACAATTACATTTACTGATGATTTAAGTAAGAAACCAAATAGTTGTACAGAAGCTAATAGATGCTTTGATATATCTTATAGTTCAACACAAAATGCTAAAGTATTTGCTTATATGATTGATAGTGGATATAAAGATAGTTCTAATAATACATTATATAACTTATATATTGCTAGTCCACTTAAAATATATGCACCAGTTAATAGTACGGCTTTATTATATAGTTTTACAAATGTGGTTGCAATTAACTTTAATGATCATTTTGATACTTCTAAAGTTGAAAATATGAAGTTTATGTTCCAAAAGCTTACTTCGTTAACTTCGCTTGATTTAAGTACAATAAATACATCGAGTGCGACAAATATGGAATATTTATTCTCATATTTAGAAAGTATGAAAACACTTGATTTAAGTACAATTGATACATCAAATGCAACATCAATTTCTCATATGTTCTGGGCAAGTACAGGTTTAGTTAATCTTGATTTGAGTGGATTTAATACATCCAAAGTAACAAATATGTCAGGCATGTTTAGAGATTGCTCTAATCTTGCTAGTTTAAATATTAAAAATCTTGATACTTCAAAAGTTACAAATTTGGACTGCATTTTCTATAATTGTAGTAGTTTAACTAATCTTGATTTAAGTAATTTTGATACAACTAGTGTAACAAACTTTAATAATGCATTTAACGGATGTACAAAAATGATTACAACAATTACTATTAGGACAACTAATGGTACACATGCTAATGTGTTTACGAATGCTGCAACAGTATCTGGTTCAAAAATTACTGTAAATTATTCATCTGGTAAATATAGTAAAGCATCTAGTATGGTTAGTACTAAGACATCGGGCGCTAATGTTGTTCTTGGTAAAACAGATGACTCAGTAATAGGTGCTGATGCAGTAACGATGATAAAAAATGGCTATAAAGTTAATTCTAGTGGTTCTTATTCATTAAGTTATTTCTGGCAATATAAGGATTATATTAAAGATATAAACATTATGAAGAGTTTGTCTAATAAACCTAATAGTTGTACACAAGCTAATTTGTGTTGGGATGTGTCTTATGCAAGTAATCAGGCAAATAAAGTATATGCTTGGCTTGAATCAAGTGGAACTGATTCATCAGGAAATACTCTTTATATGTTAACGATAGGAAGTACTGATGCAATACTTTTACCAGAAGATTCGTCTTATTTCTTTAGTGGATTTGGTAATTTGCTTGGAATACATATAACTGATAATGCTTTAGACACTTCAAAGGTTACGAAATATGATTATATGTTTAAAGATACAAGAGGTGTAAATGCCACCCTTACAATAAGAAGTGCGAACGCTACTTGTACAGGAATGTTTATAAATGCTGCTTTGACTTCAGAAAATACAGGGGTTGGTATTACACTTAACTATACAAGCGTTGCATCAAGTTTAGTTGATAAAATGATACTAACGAAATCAACGAATTCAAAAATAACTAAAGGTTCAGTAGTATCTTAGAAAAATAAAACAAAATACTTTGTATGTATTTTGTTTTTAATTTAATTTATTTTTATGTTATATTTTTTTCATTGTTCTTCTTTTCAATGCATATATTTTAGAAAGTGGGTTACCGAAAATTAATAAAAAGTAAAGAAAATGCAAAAAAATGAAAAAAATGTTCAAAATAACTTGCATTTTCTTTTATTTTCCCTTATAATCATTGATGTGTGGAACGCAGAGATGTGCAAGGTTGTCGATACACCAGGTTAAGTTGCTAGTAAAAATTAAACTGAATATCGGGTTTTTGCACGGAGCGAGTCTGTACTTAGATATAGGCGAAGGAGGATACGAAATGTCAAAAACTAAAGTTCGCATCAAATTACAAGCATATGAACATAAAAGTTTGGACACAGCATGTGCTAAAATTGTTGACACAGTTAAGAGAACAGGCGGAAAAGTAAGTGGACCTGTACCATTACCAACTGATGTTGAAAAAATTACAATTTTAAGGGCTGTTCACAAATATAAGGATTCACGTGAGCAATTTGAAAAAAGAACACACAAAAGACTAATCGATGTTATTGATCCAAGTAAGGAAACAATTGACGCATTAAAACATGTTGATGTTCCAAGTGGAGTTGACATCCAAATTAAATTATAGGAGGAAATATGAAAGGAATCTTAGGTCGTAAAAAAGGAATGACTCAAGTGTTTACAAAATCTGGAAAATTAATTCCTGTAACAGTAATTGAAGTTGAACCAAACGTTGTAACACAAATCAAGACTAAAGAAAACGATGGTTACGAAGCAATTCAATTAGGTTTTGAAAACATTAAAGAGAAAAACGCGACAAAAGCAATTATTGGCCATGCCAAGAAAGCAAACACTACACCTAAGCGCTTCTTTAGAGAAATCAGAGGTGTAGACGTAGCTAACTATAATGTTGGCGATGAAATTAGTGTAGATTCATTTACAGAAGGCGAAGTAGTCGATGTAACAGGAACTACAAAAGGACACGGATTTGAAGGCGTTATTACTCGTCACGGACAATCTCGCGGACCTATGGGACATGGTTCTCACTATCACAGAAAACCAGGTTCAATGGGAACAATGAGACCAATGAGAGTATTTAAAGCTAAAAAATTACCAGGTCATATGGGTGTATTAACTGTAACTATTCAAAATCTTGAAGTAGTAAAAGTTGATAAAGAAAATAACTGCATCTTAATTAAAGGAAATGTTCCAGGAGCAAAAGAAGGGTTAGTATTTATTAAAACTTCTATTAAAACTCCAGGAAAAGTAAATGAAACTGAAGAATTATTAAATTATATAACAGTTGAAGATGTTGTAGAAAGTGAAGTTTCAAGTGAACAAACTGAAACAGAAGTAAATGAATAGGAGGTAATAAAATGGAAAAAGTAACAGTTTTAAATGTTAAAGGTGAAAAAGTAAATGATATTACCTTATGTGAAGAGGTATTTGGGATAGTTCCAAATGATACAACTTTATACGATGCTATTCGTTTAGCAAGAAATAGTCGTAGACAAGGTACTGCTGAAACTAAAACAAGAAGTGAAGTAAGTGGCGGTGGACGTAAACCTTGGAGACAAAAAGGAACTGGTCGTGCTAGACAAGGATCTATCCGTGCAGCACAATGGTATCACGGTGGAATAGTATTTGGACCACATAATCGTGATTATAGTTTCAAAATGAACAGAAAAGAAAGACGTTTAGCTCTTAAATCAGCGCTTGCTTATAAAGTAATTGATAATGAATTAATTGTTGTTGATAACTTAAATGTAGTAGGTAATAAGACAAAAGATGCTAAAGCAATGTTAAAAGGATTAAATGTTGAGGGAAAAGTATTATTAGTAACTGATGAATTAACTGATAACTTAATATTATCAACAAGAAATCTAGAAAACGTAATGTTATTATCAGCAGATGAAATTAATACGTATGATATAGTTGCATCTGACAAAATGGTTATAACAGAAAAAGCACTAAAACAAGTAGAGGAGGCGCTTAAATAATGAAAAAATATGACATTATTAAAGGACCAATCATTACTGAAAAGAGTTCTGAGATAGCACAAAATAATAATCAAATAACGTTAAGCGTTGATACTAAAGCAAATAAAATTGAAATAAAAGACGCTGTTGAAAAATTATTCAACGTAAGAGTAGAAAGCGTTAATACAATTAACGTAAGACCAAAGAAAAAAAGAGTTGGTCGCTATCCTGGTAAAACAAACAAAGTAAAAAAAGCTATTGTTACACTAAAAGAGGGTAGTTCAATCGAACTTAATTAGTTGTAAGGAGGATATATTATGGCAATAAAAAGTTACAAACCTATGACTAATGGTTTAAGAGGAATGACTACCTTAGTAAATGAAGAAATTACTAGTAGTACACCAGAAAAATCATTACTCACAGTATTAAAGAAAAATAGCGGTCGTAATAATCAAGGACGTATTACTGTAAGACATCGCGGTGGCGGTGAAAAACGTAAATATCGTTTAATTGATTTCAAGAGAAATAAAGATGGTATCGTAGGAAATGTAGCAAGCATTGAATATGATCCAAATAGAAGTGCAAACATCGCTTTAATCAACTATATTGATGGTGAAAAAAGATATATCTTAGCACCTAAAGGATTAACAGTTGGTTCAAAAATAATAAGTGGTGAAAAAGTTGATATTTTAGTTGGTAACAACTTAGCACTAGCGAATATTCCTGAAGGAACATTAATACATAATATTGAGATGTTACCTGGTAAGGGTGGACAATTAGTTCGTTCTGCTGGTTCAAGCGCTCAAGTATTAGGAACTGAAGGAAAATATACATTAATAAGATTAACAAGTGGTGAAGTTCGTAAACTATTATCAACTTGCAGAGCAACAGTTGGTGAAGTTGGAAACGCCGATCACGAATTAGTTAATTTAGGAAAAGCTGGACGTACTCGTCATATGGGAATTAAGCCTACAGTTAGAGGATCAGTTATGAACCCTAACGATCACCCTCATGGTGGTGGTGAAGGACGTGCACCAATCGGACGTAAAGGACCAGTTACTCCATGGGGTAAACCTGCATTAGGATACAAGACACGTAAGAATAAAAAAAGTTCAACTAAATTAATCGTACGTGGACGTAAGAGAAAGTGAGGAACTTAAATGGCTAGAAGTCTAAAAAAAGGACCATTTGCTGATGAACATTTAATGAAGAAAGTTGAAGCAGCAAATGCATCTACTAAAAAAGAAGTAATAAAAACATGGTCACGTCGTTCAACTATTTTCCCTGACTTTATAGGTCTAACATTCGCAGTACATAATGGAAAAGAATTTGTTCCAGTATATATAACTGAAGATATGGTAGGACATAAATTAGGAGAGTTCGTTCCAACACGTAAGTTTGGTGGACACGGCGATCAAAAGGAAAAGTAATAAAACCATAAAGGAGGATATGCATGGAAGCAAAAGCAATCGCTTATACAGTTAGAATCGCACCACGTAAATGTCGTTTAACAATTGACTTAATTCGTGGAAAAAGCGTTGTTGAAGCAGATAATATTTTATCTAACTTGAACAAAGATGCTGCGCGTGCCATTCGTAAAGTATTAAAATCAGCAGTAGCAAATGCTGAACACAATTTAAATTTAGAAAAAGAAAATCTAATAGTTAAGGAAGCTTACGTGAATGAGGGAGTCGTTATGAAAAGAATGAAATTCGGTTCTCGTGGACACGTAGATCCAATAAAGAAAAGAACTTGCCACATCACAATTGTAGTAAGTGATAACAAATAAGGAGGAAACCTAATGGGTCAAAAAGTTAGTCCGATAGGATTTAGAATGGGTGTTAATAAAACTTGGGAATCAAAATGGTTTGCTTCAAATAAGGATTTTGCTAATTTCTTACAAAGTGATGAAAAAATTCGTAAGTATTTAAGTAAAAGATTAAAAGAAGCAGCAGTTTCAAGTATTTTAATTAATAGAAACCAAAAGAAAACAGAAGTTATCATCAATACCGCAAAACCAGGTGTAGTAATTGGTCACGGTGGCGATGAAATTGAAAAATTAAAGAAAGAATTAAATAAATTAGTAAATGAAGAAATTCAAATTTCTATAATGGAAGTTAAGAACCCAGACTTAGATGCAGCCCTAGTAGCGCAATCAATAGCAACTGCTATTGAAAATCGTGTTTCATTCCGTGTTGCACAAAAGAGAGCTATCAGAAATACAATGAAAGCTGGAGCAAAAGGAATTAAAACATCAGTATCTGGACGTTTAGGCGGAGCAGATATTGCTAGAAGTGAAGGATATTCAGAAGGTAATATACCACTTCATACAATTAGAGCTAACATCGATTATGCTAATAAAGAAGCTGATACAGCATTCGGTAAAATTGGTGTAAAAGTATGGATTTACAAAGGTGAAATACTTCCTGGAAAGAAAGAAGGAGGTAAAGAACATGGGCGTAATACCAAAAAGAACTAAATATAGAAGACCACATCGTTTACGTTACGATGGAAATGCTAAAGGTAATACAACTTTAAGCTTTGGCGATTATGGTCTAATGGCTTTAGAAGGTGCTTGGATTACTGAAAAACAAATCGAAGCAGCTCGTGTAGCAATGACACGTTATATGAAACGTGGTGGTAAGGTATGGATTAATATATTCCCACACTTATCATTAACAAAAATACCTCTAGAAACTCGTATGGGTAAAGGTAAAGGTCAACCAGAATTATGGGTTGCCGTTGTTAAGAAAGGTAAAATTATGTTTGAAATAGCTGGTGTTGATGAAGCAACTGCTCGTGAAGCACTACGTTTAGCTATGCATAAGTTACCTGTAACTTGTAAGTTTGTAAAAAAAGAAGAAAGTGGTGATGTCGCATGACAAATGAAGAATTAAGAAAATTATCAAGCGCCGATCTACTTAAAAAGATTGAAGAAAGCAAAGCAGAATTATTTAACTTAAGATTTAACCAAGCTAAAGGAAATTTAGAAAAACCTTCACGTATTCGTGAATTACGTACTTTAGTAGCACGTGCTAAAACAATCTTACGTGAAAGAGAACTAAAGGAGGAAAAATAATATGGAAAATAAAAGAGTATTAGTTGGTAAAGTAGTATCAGATAAAACAGATAAAACTATTACTGTTTTAGTTGAAACATATAAAAAAGATAGCTTATATGGTAAAAGAGTTAAATATTCTAAAAAATATGCTGCACACGATGAAAAAAATGAAGCAAAAGTCGGAGATACAGTAAAAATAGTTGAAACTAGACCGCTTTCAAGAACAAAGCACTATCGTTTAGTTGAAGTAGTAGAAAAAGCAATTATAATATAATTGTAAGAGGAGGAATTATAATGATTCAACAAGAAAGCAGATTAAAAGTTGCTGATAATTCTGGAGCTCGTGAACTAAGCGTTATTCGTGTTCTAGGAGGCAGCAAAGTTAAAACTGGAAATATCGGTGACATAGTAGTTGGAACCGTAAAAAAAGCAACTCCTAACGGAACAGTAGCAAAAGGAAAAGTTGTTAAAGCTGTTGTAGTTAGAAGTAAATTCGGTCTAAGAAGAGCTGATGGATCATATATCAAATTTGATGATAATGCTTGCGTTATTATTAAAGAAGATAAGAGTCCAGTTGGAACTCGTATATTTGGACCGGTAGCACGTGAATTGCGTGATGATTATATGAAAATTGTATCGCTTGCTAAAGAAGTGTTATAAAATTCATAAAGGAGGATAAGAATGAACTTCAAAAAAGGAGATCGTGTTAGAGTTATATCTGGATCTAATAAAGGTAAAGAAGGAACAATAACACAAATATTAAAAGAAGAAAACAAAATCGTCATTGAAGGCGTTAATATGGTTAAAAAACACGTAAAACCAAACGGACAAAACGAAGGCAGTATTGTTGACCGTGAAGCTCCAATCCACGCATCAAACGCAATGATTGTTGAGCCAAAAAGCGGTAAAACTTCAAGAATAGGTCATGAAGTTGATAAAAATGGTAAAAAAGTACGTGTTACAAAAAAATCTAATGAGAAATTAAGTTAGGAGGAGGGAAAATATGAACCGCCTAAAAGAAGTATATAATAAAGAAATCATACCTAGTTTAAAAGAAAAATATGGCTATAAGAACGTATTACAAGTTCCTAGATTAGAAAAGATAGTTGTTAACATTGGATGTGGTGATGCTAGCTCAAATAGTAAATTACTTGAGGCTGCAATGACTGATTTAGAGTTAATTACTGACCAAAAACCAGTTGCTACAAAAGCTAAGAAAGCTATTGCTGGATTTAAGATTAGAGCTGGTCAAGCAATCGGTTGTAAAGTAACATTACGTGGAGAAAATATGTATAACTTTTTAGATAAATTAATTAGTATTACATTACCACGTGTACGTGACTTTAGAGGTGTATCAAGTACAGCATTTGATGGAAGAGGTAATTATACACTAGGCTTAACAGAACAATTAATATTCTCTGAAATAGAATATGATAATGTTGTTAAAGTAAGAGGTATGGATATCGTATTCGTTACAACTGCTAAATCTAATGAAGAAGCATACGATCTTTTAAAAGGTTTCGGTATGCCATTTAAGAAATAGGAGGAATTATGGCTAAAAAAAGTATGATAATAAAAGCTAATAAACCCCAAAAATTCAAAGTACGTGAATACACTAGATGTAAAAGATGTGGAAGACCACACGCAGTACTTAAAAAATATGGAATATGCCGTATTTGTTTTAGGGAATTAGCATATAAGGGACAAATACCAGGGGTTACTAAATCTAGTTGGTAATTCTTGATAATTGAAGGGAGGAAATATAATGGTAACAGATCCAATCGCCGATATGCTTACACGTATTAGAAATGCCAATCAAATGCGTGATAAGGAAGTTGAAGTACCCGCTTCAAATTTAAAAATCGAAATCGCGAAAATATTAAAAGAAGAAGGTTTTGTAAATGATTACAAAATCAAAAAGAACAATGTACAAAATATAATTGTTATTAATTTAAAATATACAGAAAATAAGGTACGCGTTATAACAGGTTTAAAGAAAATATCTAAACCAGGATTACGTGTATATGTAAAAGCTGATGAAGTACCAAAAGTATTAAACGGTTTAGGAATTGCAATCATATCTACTTCTAAAGGAGTTATGACTGATAAAAAAGCTCGTGAATTATCTCTTGGTGGCGAAGTATTAGCTTACGTTTGGTAGGAAGGATAAATATATGTCAAGAATTGGTAATCGTATTTTAACAGTTCCTGCAGGTGTAACAGTTAGCGTTGATGGTAACAAAGTTACAGTTAAAGGACCAAAAGGTGAACTTTCTACTGAAGTAAATGCAAATATTAATGTTTGTGTAGAAGGAAACGAAGTAAAAATTACTAGAAATAGTGATGAATATAAAAACTTCCACGGAACTGCAAACGCTAATATCAAGAATATGATTGAAGGCGTTACTCATGGTTTTGAAAAAAGCCTTGAATCAGTTGGTGTTGGTTATCGTTTTCAAGTAAAAGGTAAAACATTAGTAATTACTGCAGGATATTCACACCCTGTAGAAATGGAAATTCCAGAAGGAATTACAGTAGATAGTCCAAGTAATACTGAAATAACAGTAAAAGGAATAAATAAAGAGCAAGTTGGCGAATTTTCTGCAAATATTCGTAAAGTAAGACCACCAGAACCATATAAAGGTAAAGGTATTAAATACAAAGACGAACATATAATTCGCAAAGAAGGCAAGAAAGCTTCTAAATAGTAAAGGAGAATAACTTATGATAAAACAAGTATCTCGTAATGAAAAACGTATTGCTAGACACGTTAGAATTAGAGAATCTGTAAAAGGAACTAGTGAAGTTCCAAGATTAAATGTGTTTAGATCAAATAAAAACATTTTTGCCCAAATAATAGATGATGAAGCAAATAAGACTTTAGTTAGTGCTTCTTCTATCGATAAAGAATTAAATCTTGAAAACGGTGGAAATATTGAAGCAGCTACAAAAGTTGGTGAATTAATCGCTAAAAGAGCAAAAAAAGCAAAAATAAGCAAAGTCGTATTTGATAGAGGTGGATACCAATATCATGGACGTGTTGAAGCATTAGCAGATGCAGCACGCGAAAACGGCTTAGAATTCTAAAGGAGGACAAAATGGAAAAAAGAAAAAGAGAACCACGTCCTAAACAATTTGAAGAAGAAATAATTAACATTGGCCGTGTTACTAAAGTAGCAAAAGGTGGACGTCACTTCCGTTTCGCTGTAACAGCAGCAGTTGGTGATCGTAAAGGACAAGTTGGACTTGGAACAGGTAAAGCAAATGAAGTACCAGATGCAATTAAGAAAGCTGTTGAAGCTGCAACTAAAAATGTTTCAAGAATTTCTTTAGTAGATAATAGAACTATCCCACATGAAGCAATTGGTGAACAAGGCGCTAGCCGTGTACTTTTGAAGCCAGCTGCAGAAGGTGTTGGAGTTAAAGCTGGTGGTCCAGTAAGAGCAGTTCTAGAACTTGCTGGTGTTAAAGATGTTATCTCTAAATCATTAGGATCAAAAACACAAATAAATGTAGCATATGCGACATTAAAAGCTCTAAAAGCCCAAAGAACAGCCTTAGAAGTGGCAGAAATGCGCGGTAAGAAAGTAGAGGATATATTATGAAGCTAAATAATATTACACCTACCGAAGGTGCTTTTAAAGAAAGAAAAAGAGTTGGTCGTGGTACTGGCTCTGGACTAGGTAAAACTAGTGGTAAAGGTCATAAAGGTCAAAATGCAAGATCTGGTGGCGGAGTTAGAGTAGGATTTGAAGGTGGACAATTACCATTATTCAGACGCTTACCAAAGAGAGGTTTCTCAAATGCTAAGTTCAAAATCAGATATGCAACAATTAACCTAAGTGATTTAGAAAGATTTGCTGAGGGAACTGAAGTAACACCTACTTTATTAAAAGAAATGGGAGTTATTAAAAATAGTTTAGATGGAATAAAAGTATTAGGTAATGGTAAATTAACTAAGAAATTAAATGTTAAAGCAAATAAGTTCTCAGAAACAGCTAAAAAAGAAATAGAAGCCTTAGGTGGAACAACAGAGGTGATCTAATATGTTTGCAAATATTAAGCAAATATTTAGCACTAAACACAAAGACCTAAGAAAAAGAATTCTTTTCACATTAATGTGCTTATTAATATTTGTTGTAGGAAAAGCTATCGTTGTACCAGGTTTACCTAAGGTGCAATTAACAGGAAATCTAGGATTGTTTGAATTCTTTAATGTTATGAATGGTGGATCATTAGGCAACTTTTCAATATTCGCGCTTGGTGTAATGCCATACATATCGGCATCCATTATTGTTCAGTTTTTGGAAATGGATATTATTCCTTATTTCTCTGACTTAGCAAAAGAAGGATATACAGGAAGACAAAAACTAAATAAAATAACTAGAATTATGGGTATTGCTTTAGCATTCGCGCAAGGATATCTATATTCATTTATGTATTTAGGAAAAAGTGCAAGTCCAACTGATTATTTACTATATTCATTAGTATTAACAGCTGGAACAGCATTCCTATTATGGATGGGTGACCAAATGACAAGTAAAGGTATTGGTAATGGTATATCTCTATTAATAATGGCAGGTATCGTATCAAGTTTACCAACTACATTTATTGGAGCATATAGAAGCTTTATAGTAAATGGAACATTTGGAAACGTTTGGGGAATTGTACTATTTATATTATTTATAATTTTGTATTTTGCAATTATAATTGGTATTATATTTGTAGATAATGCTGAAAGAAGAGTTACAATTCAATATTCAAATAAATCAGGAGCTGTATTTACAAAAGATAACTATATTCCATTTAAGTTAAATTCAGCAGGTGTTATGCCAGTTATATTGGCATCAGCATTTATATCTATTCCAGGTATGGTTGCGGGTGCAATTAACAAACCAGCATTTACTAAGTTTTATGAAAATTGGATTTCATATAATAGTGTTACAGGATTTATCCTTTATATTGCATTAATAATTGCTTTTGGATATTTCTATACATTCTATATTCAATTAAAACCAAAAGATGTTGCTGAAAATTTACAAAAAAATGGAGGCTATATACCAGGTGTTAGACCAGGTGAAAATACAACAAAATATATAACTGATGTTTTAAAGAGAATAACATTAGTTGGAACAATAAGTTTAGCAGTGCTTGCGGCTATTCCAATACTATTCTCTGCAGTAACTAAGATTAGTGATCAAAATATTTCCCTTGGTGGAACAGGATTATTAATTGCTGTAGGTGTAGCACTTGAAACATATAAACAAGTAGAAAGTGAAATAATAAGTAAGAATTATCAAAAGGGGAGAAGAAGATGAAAAGTATAATTCTAATCGCACCTCCTGCTGCTGGTAAAGGCACAGAGGCTGCAATATTGAAGGAAAGATACAATATTCCACATATCTCAACAGGTGACTTACTAAGAAAAGCAAGTACAGAAAATACTGAAGAAGGATTAGAAATAAAAGATGAACTAGAGCATGGTGCTTTAGTTGAAGATGATATAGTTGTAAAACTATTGAGAGAAAGAATTCTAGAAGATGATTGTAAAGATGGTTATATTTTAGATGGATTTCCAAGAACAGTTATGCAAGCAAGAATATATGAAAATATGCTTAAAAGTATAGGTAAGGATCTTGGAGTCGTAATTTATCTAAATATTGATAAAGAAACTGCTAGAAATCGTATAATTGGTCGTATATCTTGTCCAAAATGTGGTAAAGTTTATAATACATTAGTAGAAGGCTTAAAACCACAAATGGAAGGAATATGTGATACTTGTCACGTAGCGCTTTATAAGAGAACTGATGATACAGCTGCTACATTTGATGAGAGATTTAATACATATGTTGATAAAACATCTAAATTAATTGATTATTATAAAGCAAAAGGTGTATTAAATACGGTTGATAGTTCTATATCAAAAGAACATACTGATTTACAAGTCGAAAGGATCTTAAAAAATGATAACAATTAAAACTCCAGAACAAATAGAACTTATGCGTATTGCTGGTTCAATTGTTGGTGATACACATAACTATTTGAAAAAATATATAAAACCAGGAGTTACTACAAAAGAATTAGATGAATTAGCAGAAAAGTATATAAGATCAAGGGATGCTTATCCATCATTTAAAAATTATGATGGATTTCCTGCGGCTATATGTACTTCAGTAAATGATAAAGTTGTTCACGGAATCCCAAATGGTTATAAACTAAAAGATGGCGATATAATATCTATTGATATTGGAGCTTGTTATAAAGGATACCATGGGGATTCTGCTTGGACATACGCTGTTGGAAACATAAGTAGCGAGAAGGCTTACTTAATGAGACATACTGAAGAATCTTTGTTTGAAGGATTAAGTAAAATTAAAGATGGAGTAAGAGTTGGTGAAATAGGTAATGCAATTGAAACTTATGCGAGAAAATACAATTTAGGCGTTGTCAAAGAATTAGTTGGTCATGGTGTTGGTACAGATGTTCACGAAGAACCAGATGTTCCAAACTATGGTCGAAAAGATAGAGGTCCTGTTTTAAAAGCAGGAATGGTAATTGCTGTTGAACCAATGCTTAATTTAGGAACAAGTAGAGTATACTTACTAGAAGATGATTGGACAGTTATAACTGCAGATGGTAAACCATCAGCACACTTTGAGCACACTGTACTAGTTACAAGTGATGGCTATGAAATATTAACAAAGAGGTGATTATATGGCAAAAGATGACATAATTGAAACAGAAGGAAAAGTAGTTGAAGTATTGCCAAACGGAGAGTTCAAAGTTGAACTTAAAAATAAACACACTGTAACGGCCCACGTTTCTGGTAAAATGCGAATGAATTTCATTCACATTTCACTAGGCGATACAGTTACAATAGAATTATCACCATATGACTTAACACGTGGGCGCATAACCTATAGAAAGTAGGAGGGATATTATGGTAATTAAACCATCAGTAAAAAAAAGATGCGAAAAATGTAAAATAATTAGACGTAATGGACGTGTATATGTAATTTGTACTAATCCAAAGCATAAGCAAAGACAAGGTTAGAAGGAGGGCTTTAAATGGCACGTATTAAAGGTGTAGATATACCAAATAATAAAAGAACTGTCATCGCTTTAACTTATATCTACGGAATAGGTAGAAGTTTAGCTGCTACTATTTGTAAAGATGCAGGCGTTGACGAAAATATAAGGGCAAAAGACTTAACAAATGAACAAGTAGCCGCTCTTCGTGATGAAGTAAATAAGTACTTAACTGAAGGTGACTTAAGACGTGAAGTTAATATGAATATTAAGACTAAAATGGAAATTAATTCATATCAAGGAATTCGTCATAAAAAAGGTTTACCTGTAAGAGGACAAAGAACAAACCGTAATGCTAGAACTCGTAAGGGTAAAGGTAAAGTCGTTGCTAATAAGAAGAAAAACTAATCTAAAGGAGGTTAATTATGGCTTACAAAGCAAGAAAACGTAAAGTTAAGAAAAATATACCTGAAGGTAAAGCATATATAAAATCAACTTTCAATAACACAATAGTTACACTATGTGATGCAGAAGGAAATGCTGCAAGTTGGGCATCTGCTGGAACTTTAGGATTTAAAGGAAGCAAAAAATCAACTCCATTTGCTGCTGGTATGGCTGCAGAAGCTGCAGGTCGTGCTGCTGTTGATATGGGAATGAAAAAAGTCGAAGTATATGTAAAAGGATTAGGCTCAGGTCGTGAGACAGCAATTCGTTCATTACAAACAGCAGGTCTTGAAATTACATCAATCACAGATATAACACCAATACCTCATAATGGTTGCAGACCACCAAAGCGTCCTCGTGGATAGAGAAAAGGAGTGTTGTTTAATGTTAAATTTTGAAAAACCACTTTATAAAATTACTGAATATGAAGAAAAAAATAATTTTGGTAAATTTGAACTAGAACCTTTAGAGAGAGGTTTTGGTACAACAATTGGAAATGCACTAAGAAGAGTAATGCTATCGAGTATGCCAGGATCAGCTATTGTTGCTGTTTGGATTGATGGTGTAATGCATGAATTCCAAGCGATTGATGGCGTTATTGAAGATGTAACACAAATTATTCTAAATTTAAAGAATGTTGTTGTTAAAAATGCAAGTGATGATGTAAAAGTAATGCATCTAGAAGCAAGTGAAGAAGGTTTAGTAACTGCTCGTAATATTGAACACGATAGTGATATTGAAATTATTAATCCTGATCAAGAAATTGCGACACTTGCGAAAGGTGGAAAACTTTCAATGGAATTAGTAGTTGCTAATGGACGTGGATATGTTCTAGCAAACGATAATAAGAAGTACATTGAAGGTAGAAAAGTTGGATATATTCCAATGGATTCATCATTTTCACCAATCGAAAGAATTAGTTATGAAATAGAAACAGCTCGTGTTGGTCAAGATTCTAATTATGATAAACTTATAATGAATGTTGCAACAAATGGTGCTTTTAAACCCGAAGAGGCAATGGCATTAGGCGCTAAAATAATTATTGAACATATGAGTATAGTTGCTGATATTAATGAAATAGCAGATACAACAGGAGTTATGAATGCTAAACAAGAAGATACAAAATTAAAGAAATTAGAAACTTCTATTGATGATTTAGACTTCTCTGTTCGTGCATACAATTGTTTAAAAAGAGCGGGCATTAATACACTTGGTGATTTAACAGAAAAATCAGAATTAGAAATGATGAAAATTCGTAATTTAGGTAAGAAGTCTTTAAAAGAAGTAATTGATAAAATTAAAGATATGGGACTTAAATTCCGCGAAGAAGACTAACAAGGAGGAAGAAAATGTATAGAAAATTAGGACGTACTAACAAGCATAGAAGAAGTATGCTTGCTAACTTAACTAAAGATCTTATAATGAATGAAAGAATTGAAACAACTGAAACAAGAGCTAAAGAAGTTCGTAAGTTCGTTGATAAAATGATTACATATGGTAAGAATGGTTCTTTAGTATCAAGAAGAAAAGCACTAGCTTTCTTACATAACGATAATGAAGCAGTTAAAAAGGTATTTGATGTACTAGCTCCTCGTTATGCAGAAAGAAATGGTGGATACACAAGAATGTATAAATTAGATAACCGTCAAGGTGATGATGCTTTAATGGTTATATTAGAGTTAGTAGAAGGCAAATAAGCCTTCTTTTTTTGTGAAATTTTTCTAAATTCTAGAAATGCATTATAAATTATGATATACTTATTATAAGATAGGTGATGTTTATGGATGATAAAAGTTTTGTAAATTTAATAAGTGATGATGTATTAAATGAAATAAAAATAGATACTAGATTAAAAGCTCCTTTTAAAAGAGTAGTAAAAAAATTGCAAGCATATTTTAATGCTAATGGTTATACCACTTAAAGAGATTATAAGACTTTTTTTGAAGAAAATTTAATTGGTAAGAACTTTAAAATATATGTAAGTGATGAACCTTCTAAAATAGGTGCTTTGGGGTTTTATAGTAAAGCTAAACAATGCATATGTATTGATGAAGGACTTCTTGAAAAACCTCATCTAGAGCCTACGCTATGTCATGAATTTACTCATTTTCTTGTAATGAACGACAAAAGTGTTCCTTCTGGTTTTATTAATGAAGCTCAAACAGAGATGTTTACAAGACAAATATATCCTATTAGTCGTTCTTATGAACCACAAGTAAGAATGATGAAATTTGCAAATATTTTAATGAATAAGGCTAATAATTTTTCTTTATTTTGGCAAGGTGGAATAGATTCAATGCATACAAGTTCAATGTGGAACGATTTTTATAATTATGTTAGTTTATATCAAGAAAAATTTGCGAATACTTCTTACAAAATTGGTGATGCTGTAAAAGATGAAGATTATATATCTGCTCAAAGATATATAATTTGGAATAATATACATTCTCATTTAATAAATTCTTTTGAGGATTATGAAGAAATTTTAGAAGAATTAAGTTATGCTCCTGTTAAAGATGAAGAATGGATGAATAATTTTATTACGAAAATTGAAAAAAATATTATAAAGAATATAAGAGACAAAAAAATAAGAGAAATTACTTTATCTAAGTTTAAAGAATACCGTGACATAAAAAATAAATTAAGTATATATACTGATGCGAATAATTTTGTCATTGATTTTAATGGATCAAAATATATTGTCAATCGTTTTGGCGAGGTGAGAGATCAATTTACAAACACTTTAGTTCATAAATCTTATACAGGATTTTTTAGTTTTGGCGATACAAATAGTATAAATATTAAAAAGACATTAGATAAACGTGATGTACTTTTAAAACACGAAAGAGAACTTAAATCTTTTTTAAAGGGAATTTCATATTGCGATGAAATGGCTTTAACAAGTATATCTGATAAAGAAAACTTAATTAGACTTGAAAAAGTTGAACTTCCAATTATAGATTTTGCAAAAAGCAACCCTATTTATGTATATGTTGCTGTTTATCCTGATAGGGTAGAAGTATTAAATAATGTAACTAAGTTGGAAAAAATACAAAATGTTAATTTGTGCAAATATATAGGTCAAGTTGATGGTGCTATTTGTGGTAAACCAATGGATAAAATTGATGGAACTATGTTCGCGAATGTTTAAGTAAAAAGATTTAATTTTTTGTCAAAAGCAAAATATAGGGAAGAATTAGAATCAATGTTATCAAAAGAAATGATTGATAAAATAATCGATGATCATAGAAAAAGTGATGAATGTGATGTAGAAGATGAATCAAATATTTCTGAAAATGCTCTTTATTATTATTTTGAAAAAAAATATAAAGAGTTAAGTGCCGAAGAAAGAAAAAAGTATGAAGAAAAAGCAAAAAAAACAATGGAAAAATTTGTTGTAAGCATTAAAGATGGAAATGTTGATGTTTCATTAATGTATGGTAATAGTCTTGCTTGTATTGGTTCAAAACAAGTATTAATTGATAAAAAAGGAAATGGCTTATATAATGAATATATAGATGCCTTAAGTAATAAAAATGTCAATACACAAAGGATTAGTACTAGTGATGAAAAAAAACAAAACAAAATTCCTGAATCATTAAAAGAAAGATATAACGCTTTAGACGTAGAAATAAAGAATTTATTTAGACACAATAAAGAAAAACCTATCCCAAATTATTTTGAAAAATTTAAACATTTAATTGATGAACAAAACGAAATAAAAATTGAAATGGATCTAAAGGGTTTAAAGCGTGATAAGGAAAAAACAACAAATGATGATGTTGATTTATATGAAGAAATATATTCAATTAGGCAAGTTGAAGAAATGGAAAAAAATCGAGCTTTTGAAAACGAATGTGTTGAAGAGCATAGAAGAAGATTATAGAAAGTAAATTAATAAATTTATTTATGAATAATTAGAAATATGATATAATTAGATAGAAGGTAGGTGTATATATGAGTTTACAAGAGGTAAGAAATCAAAGAATATATCTTCAATCACAGTTAAAAAATTATTTGAATGATCCTATTATAAATGAAAAAGAAATAACAATAACTAGAGGAAGAATATTAAGAGCATATGTAAAAGAATATAATCTTGAAACTGATTTAGGTGTAAAGGCAAGGATTCAAACTTTAATAAGACAAGAAGCAGATTTACATAAAAGTCAGGTAAATGAAAGAATTAAAAAAGTAAAAGCTGATAAAAATATAAGTGTTGTTAATCAAATATCAAATGAACTTGTTCTTAAGTTTAGAAGACTTGCAACTAATGCTAGATCTGTTGTTGAATCTAGATCAAATGGTGAACTTATAAAAAATGCAACTAATACTGTTGGAAATACTTTATCATTAGGCGCTACTGCTTTAAAAGCACCGATTATGGCTGTTTTAAGACTAAGTAGTTATGGTATACAATATGTAACTCGTTTAGCTGTTCAGCCTTTACATATACCAGCATATTTATTTTCTAAAATAATTAACCCAGAAGGAAGTTATCAAGGAAAAATGATAAATGATATGGGAAAAATTTTAGGTGATGAATTATCATTATTGTTAAGACAAACAGAAAAAGGAGTAAGAAAAATATGATAGATAAAAATATGTTAAATCCAGAATATTCATTTACAATAACAAATGATAACGGAATAGAAGTAGTGTGTGATACATTAGCAGTTGTTCAACAAAATGAAGAACCTATAATCATATATACTGATTACACACTTGATAAAGATAATAAGTTTAATTTGTATGTATCAAAAGTTACTTTAAAAGATGATAACTTTATATTGGAAAAAATTAATAATTATGAGAATATTCCTGAAATACAAAAAGCTTTAAATAATATATGGTCTAAGGAATATAAGTAAAAGTTTGTCGAATTTTGTAAAAAGAATATCAATAAAAAGTAAAATGTGCTATAATCTTTTTGGATGGTGATTATATGGTAGCATTAATAACAGGTGCAAGCTCAGGAATAGGCGCTGATATAGCAAGAATATTAAGCGATAAGGGTTATGATCTTATACTTGTTGCACGTAATAAAAGAAAAATGGAAGTTTTAGCGAAAGAATTAAAAACAAATGCTGAAATTATTCCAATGGATATATCTAGTACATATAATTGTACAGAATTATATAATTTAGTTAAGAAAAAAAATATTGATGTGTTAGTAAATAATGCTGGCTTTGGTTTGTTTGGTGAGTTTTGTTGTACTAAATTAGATAAAGAACTAGATATGATAGAATTAAATGTTAAAACAGTTCATACATTAACTAAACTTTTCTTAAAAGATTTTGTAAAGAAAGATAAAGGTTATATATTAAATGTTGCATCATCAGCCGCTTTTATGCCTGGACCTTTAATGGCAACGTATTATGCAACAAAAGCATATGTTTTACATTTAACAGAATCTATTAATGAAGAACTAAGAAGAAAAAAAAGTAATGTTTTTATATGTGCATTATGTCCGGGGCCTGTAAGCACAAATTTTAATAAAGTTGCTGGGGTTTCATTTAATTTAGAATCCTTAGAAAGTTATGATGTTGCTAAATATGCTGTGAAGCAAATGTTTAAAAAGAAAGTTGTTATTATACCAGGTTTTAAAATAAAAATGGGAGTATTTGCCTTGAGACTACTTCCAAGGAGTTTGGTTAGAAAAATAGCATATAAGATCCAAAAAAATAAAGAAAATTAAAAATAGATATTGAAATAATTTATAAACTTTGATATACTAGTTGTAGATAGAATAAGAGGGAGAGTATTATGGAAAGAATAGCAATTAATGAAAATGGTAATGCAAGAGAAGTAAGTGTAGTAAGATATATTAAAAATAATGAAAATAAGTATCTAATATACACAATGGGTGAAATTGAAGGAGAATTACAAAGAATATATATTGTAAAAGTTTTAGATGAACCAGTTTTAACAGGAATTAAAGTACCTGATGAAGAATGGGATGAAGTAAAGAGATTAATTCAAGAAATCGTTAAAGCTAATAGAGCGAATATGCCTGTTGAAATACCTGATTTAGATGAAAAATCTTTAAACAATATTCGTATTGAAGATAAGAGAATTATTAAGTTAAAAGCTGACAATATTCCTACACTTGAAGCTAATAAGAATTTTGTAATTGAAAACTCAAAAGAAATAGAAGTTGAAGCTCCTGTAATACCTGAAATAAAAGTAAATCCTGTAATAAATGTTGAACCAGAAGTAAGTCCTGTAGTTCCTGCTGTTGATGAACCAAAGGTAGAACCTACAGTTGAAGCTACTATTGATACTCCAAGTGAACCTGAAATACCTGTTGTAACTGAACCTAAAGAGGAGCCAACAATTACTGTTGAACCTGTTAATGAACCAGTGCAACCTGTTATGCCAGAAATTAAATATGAAAATGAAGTATCTAATGAAGAGAATTTAAAAGCAGAGATTGAAAAAATTAAAGATAAATTAAATAGAATTTGCGAAATATTAAAAGAACAATAAAAATGTTCTTTTTTTGTACACTATAAACATAAAATTATAATGAGGTGAACTTATGAAAAATGCTATTATTTATTATTATAATTTAAAAGTAAATGAAGTTCACCAAAATACTAATTACCATTGGTTTGAAATTGATGGAGAAACGTATTATTTATATAAAATGGATAATACTAATATAGATGAATTGTTGGAAATTGTTAACGATTTATTAAAAAATAATGTTAGGTGTCATTTACCTATACCAAATAAACAAAATAGTATATTAACTAATATAAATGGTATTAATTATATTTTGTTAAAAATACAGGTTAAATCAAGGGAACCAATTATAATAAATGATTTATATATAATAAATAGTATTATAGTTAGTAAGAGGGATAAAAAGAGACCTTTATGGTATGATTTGTGGAGTGAAAAGATTGATTATTTGGAATTGCAAATTAGTGAGTTTGGGAAAAAATACCCGACTTTGAGAAAAAGTTTTCCTTATTTTTGTGGACTTGCTGAAACCGCTATTCAATTACTTGAAATAGTTGATGTAAAGGAATATACGATTAATCATAAATATATTACAAAAGATGAGAGATTGGAAGACTTTTTGAATCCGATAAATATGGTTATTGATTTGAAAACAAGAGATATTGCAGAATATTTAAAGACTAATTATAATCATATAACTTCTATTGATGATTTAAAATATATAATTAAAAAGTTCAATTTAAATAAAGAGGAAATAAAATTGTTGTTTGTGCGTACTTTATTTCCTAATTATTATTTTAATTCTTTTGAGGAAATAATTGCTGGAGAAAAAGATGAGAGTTATATAAATCAGTATATAGATGATGCATCAAAAAAAGAATATTTATTAAAAATATTCTATTCATTTGTAAAGTCTATAACTGATTTTCCAACTATTGATTATCTTGAACGCTGATAATGTCTTTAACTTCGGGAACTTCTTCTTTGATTGCCATAAATAATCCATCTTTTAATGTTAGATCTTGCATACTACAGTCGGCACATGCTCCTTGCATTTTTACATAGACAATGTTGTCTTCATATTTAACAAATTCTATATTTCCACCTTCATTCATAATAAAAGGACGAAGATAATCTATTACTTCTTTAATTTTTTCTATTGTTTCCATTTCTCTCACCAAAACCATTATATAATATTTATAAATGATAAGTAAAGACTTTTTATTTTGCTGAAAATATGATATAATCTTTATGGAGTGGTTTTAGTGGCAGATTATAAGAAAGGGAAAGTCGTTAAAGCAACTGTTACCGGTATAGAAAGTTATGGAGTATTTGTTTCGCTTGATGAGTATTATAGTGGTTTAATTCATATATCTGAGATATCACATGATTTTGTTCATAATATTCATGATTTTGTTAAAATTGGCGAAGAAATAAATGTTGAAATTTTAGAAGTAGATGAAGAACTATCCCAACTAAAACTAAGTATAAAAAATATTAATTATCGTGATTTTAAACAAAGACCAAAAAGAAAAATTAAGGCAACTCCATTAGGGTTTAATACCTTAGAATACAAACTTCCTATATGGATTGAACAAAAGTTGCAAAAAAATCGACAAGATAACAAATAATGCTTGACAACAATAATATTATTTGATATATTATTTTATGTCAAGTTTATTGGGCGATTAGCTCAGTTGGTTAGAGCACCTGCCTTACAAGCAGGGGGTCATAGGTTCGAGTCCTATATCGCCCACCATTTAATTTGTTAATACCGTTACACGCCGAAATAGCTCAATTGGTAGAGCAACTGACTTGTAATCAGTAGGTTACGGGTTCAATTCCTGTTTTCGGCACCATTTTTATATGGAAGGGTAGCGAAGTGGCCAAACGCGGCAGACTGTAAATCTGTTCCTTCGGGTTCGATGGTTCGACTCCATCTCCTTCCACCATTACATTGCCTCGTAGCCAAGTGGTAAGGCACCACACTTTGACTGTGGCATTTCGCTAGTTCGAGTCTAGCCGAGGCAGCCATATTAAACGTTCCGTTAGCTCAGTCGGTAGAGCATTTGACTTTTAATCAAAGGGTCTGGAGTTCGAATCTCCAACGGGACACCATTTTTTATTGCCTGAGTGGCGGAATAGGTAGACGCACAGGACTTAAAATCCTGCGAGGGTTAAACCTCATACCGGTTCAAGTCCGGTCTTAGGCACCATTTATGGGAATTAACTTGGACTTGTATAAGTTCAAGTTTTTTTGTTATAATTTTTGTAAATTAGGAGGTAATTTATGGATTTAGTAAATATTGTTTATCGTTATGTTAATAGGTTTATTAATAGTGAAGATTTAATTGATTTTTTAGAAAATATTGATAGTTCTAGGTTTTCTGAAGAAGAAAATAAGCAGATTGATAATCTTATAAATGAAATTAAAAACGTTGTGGAAACTATACCTAATGAGTTAGATGAGGCTGAAAAGAAAAGAATTGAAATGCTTGATCAGATGATTCAAACTTTTGGTAATAATTTAGATAATTGTAAGGATAGTAAGGCATATGATTTTATTAGTAAAAAATATAATAGTTTATTGAGAGAAAAAGAAAAAGTTAAAGATTGTGGTCCTCGTTATGAGAAAATTTTTGATATTTTAGTTGATTTTCCGTTATATAGTAAGTATTGTATGTGTATGAGTGATTATGAACTTTTAGAGTTTATAACACAATATATTTCAGTTCCTTTGCCACCAAATATTTCGCAAGAATATTTTGATGTTTTAGTAAAGCTTGCTATAGAAAAAGATGAAAGAGAATCTTTGTGGCGTTTAGCGATGAATTATAACCGTAGGGGTAAGGATTTTACAGAAATTGAAAATTATTTTCTTGATAAAAGAGATGCTTATTATTTGGTTGAACTTGTTAGTGCTGTAAAGGAAGATTTAAATATAAATAGATTAATTGATAAAATTATAAATACTAATGATATTAGTTTTATTAAGAATATTGTTGATAGAACAAAAAATATGAAGGTATTTAATGATGAAGAAATGAAAAAGTTGCAGGCAGTATGAAAAATATGTGGTTTTACTTAAAAGGAGTGCCTAAAAAAATAATAATTTTTCAATAGCACTTATTTTTTTAATATGTCTAAAATATGTGATGATGCTCCTAGTAATTCTTTCCTTTCACAAGTTGCTAGGTGGTATTTTATGTATAGGTCAAATTCTTCATCATCTAAATCATTGATATATTTTCTGATATAATCACTTGGTCCATCTTGCGCAAGGATTTTTATTCTTTTTAGGTTTGCTTCTTTTTTATAATAATTTATATCTTCTAGTCTAACCATACTATAGAGATCTTCTTGTTTGGGTGTAATATGAAAGTTTTTGTCAATAAGATTTTCTTTAATACTTTCTTTAATATTTTTTTCCATAAATCCGTGTTTAATAATGGCATATTCATTCATATAGTAACTTATAAATATATAGCCGTCTTTTTTGGTTATTCTTTTTGCTTCTTTTAATGCTTTTATTTTGTTTTCGTTAGAAATTAAATGATACATAGGTCCAAATAGAAGAGTACTGTCAAAGGTATTATCTTTGAACTTACTTAAATCTAGGGCGTTTCCTAAATATGCTTTAACTTTTGATGAATTATCTTTTAAAGTCATAAGATTATGTTTGACTAATTCGATTGCTGTTACATCGTAGCCCATATTGGCTAGTTCAATAGAATATTTTCCAGTTCCAGCTCCAATATCAATGATTTTGGGGTTTTTTATTTTTTTTAAATATTTTAATATATATTTCATTGATGTTGTATATTCTACGATTCCGTGTCTTCTAGTTAGTCTTTTATTTTCGTTAAATTTATTATAATAATCAATTATATTTTTTTCATTCATAATTATCCCTCAAAGATATAATAAATGATTATATAAAATAAATCAATAAAAATCATAAAAGTATATTGACATTTTATATAATGTATTGTATTATTGTATTAAGGAAGTGATACAATGAATTTCGATAACAATACCCCGATATATATTCAGTTGGTTGAAGAACTTAAAAAGAGTATTATATCTGGTACTTTAAAACCAAATGAAAGAATTGCTTCTGTGCGTGATCTTGCACTTATAAATAAAGTTAATCCTAATACGATGCAAAAGGCTTTAAGTGAACTTGAAAGTATGAAACTTATATATACTGAAAGGACAAATGGTAAGTTTATTACTAATGATATTAAATTAATAAATGAGTTTAAAAATAAATATGCTGATAGTTTAACTTATAATTATGTAAAAAATATGAAAAGTTTAGGGTATAGTGAAGAGGAAATAATAAATAAAATTAGGGAAAGTGAGGAATAATAATGGAATTATTAAAAGTAGAAAACTTGTCTAAGAGTTATGGTAAAAAAAAGGTTTTGAAAAATATTAGTTTTACTATTAATGAAGGAAGAATAGTTGGTTTACTTGGTAAGAATGGAACGGGAAAATCAACACTTATTAAACTTATAAATGATTTATTAACTGTTGATAGTGGGGAGATACTTGTTAATGGTAAGAAAATTGGTGTTGAAAGTAAAAAGGATATATCTTATCTTCCAGAGAGAACTTATTTAGATAAGTCAATGAAGGTTAGAGAAGTTGTACATTTTTTTGAGGAATTTTATGATAATTTTGATTCAAAAAAGGCTCACAAATTATTAAAGGATTTAGGTTTAGATGAAGAACAAAAGTTGTCTAAAATGAGTAAGGGAATGCAAGAGAAGGTTCAATTAGTATTAGTAATGAGTAGAAAGGCTAAGCTTTATATACTTGATGAACCACTTGGTGGTGTTGATCCGGCTACGAGGGATTATATACTTGATACAATTTTAACTAATTTTAATGAGAATGCTAGTATTATAATTTCTACGCACTTGATATCAGATATAGAGAGAATACTTGATGATGTAATTTTTATTGATAATGGTAAAATTATATTAACTAGTGAGGCTGATAAATTAAGAGAAAAAGAAAATGCCGGAATTGATGAGATATTTAGGAGGATGTTTAAATGTTAAAGAAATTATTAAAATATGATTTGATTTACAAATATAAGGTTTTAATAATATTTTATGTAATATCAATAATTGTATCTATATTAACAAGGATTACAACTATGGATAATCCTTCACTTGCAATTTTGGTTATTAATAAAATTTTATATGGAACTGTAATTGCTTTTGTTGTAAATATAATTGTAAATACACTTATGCGTTCATGGGTTAGGTTTAAGAGTAATGTATATGGTGATGAATCATATTTAACTCATACTTTACCTGTAAAGAAAGAAACAATTTATTTATCAAAAATACTTTCTTCAATTATAACTATGCTTACTAGTATGTTAGTAATATTTATATCTTTGTTTGTAGCTTGTTATTCTAAGGATTTGTATGAATATATAAGTAGTTCTTTAGCGTATATTTCAGGAATATATGATATTTCGATATTTGGTTTAATTGTTTTGTTTTTGACAGTTATTACTGTTGAATTATTTACTTTATTGGTATCTGGAATTACAGGTTTATTATTTGGACATAGAAAAAATAACAACAAAATGTTGTATTCTATTTTATTTGGTTTTATAACTTATGTATGTGCACAATTAATTGTTCTTGGTTCAGTATATTTAGTTGGTTTAACTAATAAGGGTATAATGCAGATATTTAAGACTAATCAAATATTAAGTGTTGGTGTATTAAAGGAATTGTTATTTATAATTATTGTTGTTTATATTTTAGTTATAATTGGTATTAATTTAATTAATGTATTTACTTTTAAAAAAGGCGTTAATGTAGAATAAGATCTTTATAGATCTTTTTTTATGGTTGTTTCATCTATAAATGTATAGTTAGTTTTATATTTTAGCTCTCTTATTAATCTAAATAGGGCATCATCTTTTGCTTTGGCTTCTAACATTATATCAATATCTCTATTAATTGATTTTATGAAACTAATGAAATCATCACTATTAATATAGTCATTATGTGCACGAAAATCTTTTTTGTTTTTGGGTGATGAAAAGTGTATTTTAGGTGTTTCATTCCAAGTGTTAAAGATGTCTTCTAAATAAAATGATAGATCGTTTTTTGTTTTATTACAATTGTGGTGATGGACATCTAGTACCATTGGTCTATTTATTTGTTTACATAAATTTAGTGTGTCTTCAACATTAAATACTTTGTCATCATTTTCTATTATTAATGATTCTTTTAGGTACTTTGGTAGTTTACTAAAATTATTTATAAATCTTTTTATAGAGTTTCCTTTGCCGAAACTTTTACTTCCGATATGAATTACGAGATTTGGTTTTATTTTGAATGCTTTTAGTAATTTATAATGATATTTTATTTCATCAATACTTCTTTTTACGACTTCTTTATTTGTGCTGTTTAAGATGCAGTATTCACTTAAGTGCATATCAAGTCTTCCTTTTATTAGTTTAGATGTTTCTTTAAATTCATTTTTAAATATATTTGGGTAATCATATTCTATAATAGTCGCACACGGAATAAAGTTTGATGATAGTCTATAAAAATGAATATTGTTTTTATTATTATAAATTAGTATTTCTTTTAATACTTCAAAGTTTTTTTTAATAATTCCTTCTAAGAGTGTATTATCTTTTAAGTAGTTTGTATAAGTAATAATATGCATATGGTCGTTAATTCCGTTACAAATACAGGCATATCCTAGTCTAATCATTTAAGTCACCAAAATTATTATGTACAAAATAGAAATATTTATTGATAAACAAAATAAAATTAAAGTATAGAGTATAAATATTAAGATATTGTAAATCTTAAAATATAGATAATGGGAGGAACATATGAATTATATATATGATGTACTTTTAAATTACGATAGTGTGATTTATGATCATTATGAGTGGGATTTGAATGATAATATATACCATATAAAGAAGATACCTCTTTTTAAGGTTAAATCTAGTGTAATAGATGATATTTATAATTATAATATAATAATTGGTCAGGATTTTATTTCAAAAATAAGAAATAAAACAGAGATATATTTGAATAGAGCTTCTAAACCTATAGAATATGCTTGTATTTTTTGTAATGAGGAAAGGGTAATTGCGATTAAATTAGATAGTAAGGGTAGAATATGTAGATATTCAAAGATGCTTATATCTGAGGAGTTAGAAACGATTGAGAATGAAGAAATGATACCGTATACTGATATTGATTATGTTAAAGATAAGAAAAAAAATAGGCGTGAACTTAAGACAAAGTTAGAGCTTAAAAAGACTGAGTATTTGAAATCTAAATTAAAGAGCAGTTCTAAGGAAGAACTTGAGTATTTATATTATGAGTTATATAATGAGAAACCTAAAGATGTTGATGTTAAAATGAGGCTTGAAAAAGAATTGAAGGAATGGACTGATAGGTCAGGTAAGATGTTCGAGTTTTTTACATTGATTGCTAGTATGAAATAATCAAATAGAAATATTTGATTTTTCGAAGATTAAGTGAATAAACATACTTGACAAATATTTTAAATGTTATATAATTAAATCATCGATTATGAAGTGAGGAGTAATATTTATTACTGGTTAAAGAGAGCTAGGAATGGTGGGAACTAGCACTAAGTGAAATATGAATAACAACACTGAATCCCCTTTTTGAAAATAGTAGGAAAGGGCGGGTAAATCCGTTATAGTAAATGAGATATCAGTTAATGATAAGAAGAGTGGTACCGCGGTAATACGCCTCTTTAATCATTAACTTTTTTTGTTAAAGGAGGAATAGAAAATGGATGTCAAAGATTTATATTTGAAAATCGAAGAATATTTAGGAAAAGAAGTAGTATTAGAAGGATGGATAAAAAATCATCGTAAGCAAAAAGATTTTGGATTTATTGATTTTTCTGATGGAACATATTTTAAACATGTTCAATTAGTATATAGTAGTTCACTTGCGAACTTTGATGCAATAACTAAATTGCATATAGGTTCTGCTATTAAAGCAATTGGTACTATTGTTAAATCAGAAGGTAGTGGACAAGATTTTGAAATGAAAGTTGATAATATTGAATTACTTGGAGATTGTCCAGAAGATTATCCAATGCAACCAAAGAGACATACACGTGAGTTTTTAAGAGAACAAGCATATTTAAGACCAAGAGTTAACTTATTTCAAGCTGTGTTTAGAGTAAGAAGTGTTGCTGCTTATGCAATTCATAAATATTTTCAAGAAAGAAATTATGTGTATTTTAATGCACCATTAATTACAGCTAGTGATTGTGAAGGGGCTGGCGAAATGTTCCAAGTAACTACACTTGATTTAAATAGAATTGCAAAAGATGGTAAAGTTGATTATAGTAAAGATTTCTTTGGTAAAATGGCTTCTTTAACTGTATCTGGTCAATTACAAGCAGAAACATTTGCAACTGCTTATAAGAAAACATATACATTTGGTCCTACATTTAGAGCTGAAAACTCAAATACTAAAACACATGCAAGTGAATTTTGGATGATTGAACCAGAAATAGCTTTTTGTGATCTAAATGGTGATATGGAAATAATGGAAGAAATGCTTAAGTATGTTGTAAAGTATGTGTTAGACAATTGTAAAGATGAAATGGAGTTTTTTGATTCATTTGTAGAAAAGGGATTATTAAACAAATTAAATAAATTAGTTAATTCTAAATTTGCTCGTATAACCCATCATGATTTAATTGAAGTATTAAGAAATGCTGATGTTAAATGGGAATTTGAGCCAAAACAAGGTGAAGATATTGCTAAGGAACACGAAAAATATATAACTGAATATTTTGATGGTCCAGTATTTGTAACTGATTGGCCAAAAGATATAAAAGCATTTTATATGAAGCAAAATGATGATGGCAAGACTGTTGCTGCTGTTGATTTGGAAGTTCCAGGTGCTGGTGAATTAATGGGTGGCTCTCAAAGAGAAGAATCTTATGAAAAACTTGTTCAAAGAATGGATGAACTTGGAATGGATAAAAATGGTTTGGGATGGTATTTGAATTTAAGAAAATATGGAACTTGTGTTCATTCAGGATTTGGAATGGGATTTGAAAGGTTATTAATTTATTTAACTGGTGTTGATAATATAAGAGATGTAATAGCATATCCAAGAACACCAGGAAACTGTGAATTTTAAAAAATGTATAAAAAAAATTAAAATGCTCATAATATTGCTAGGAGGAAAAGTATGAAAAAATTACTAGTAATATTGAGTGTTTTTTTGTTAGTAGGATGTGAATTAAATAATACACCAACCAAAAAAATAGAACAGTTTTTATCTAATTATCAAATATTACATAAAGATGTAATTTCTGATTTAGATGGTATGATAAATAAAACAAATTATACAAGCGAGCAAAAGGAAAAGTATAAAGAATTAATGAAAAAACAATATAAATCATTAATTTATGAAATAAAAGAAGAAACAATTGATGGCAATAAAGCTTATGTAACTGTTCAAATAGAAGTAACTAATTATGGAAAAAGTTTGACAGAAACGGAAAGTTACTTAAATGATCATAGGGATGAGTTTACTGATAATGGAGTATATAATGAAAGTAAGTTTCTATCATATCAATTAGATGAATTAGCGAAAGAAAAAGAAAGAGTTAAGTATACATTAACATTTAGTTTGACAAAACAGAATGGTACTTGGGAAATTGATGATTTGACTGAGGCTATGGAAGAAAAGATAAATGGTGTATACATATATTAAGGCAATAAGCCTTTTTTTTCTTAAATAAAAATGATACAATAAAGTAGAGGTGCGAGTATGAAGAGAAGAATTGTATGTATAATATCTTTTATATTGTTTTTGGTAACGGTAATATTAATAACAAATGATAATAAATATTTTGATAATTATATAATTAATTTATTTAAATATAAGAGTGATATATTAACGAATATTATGAAAATAATAACTTTTTTAGGTAGTGCTTTATCAATAATTTTATTAACAGTTTTGTTAATAATTGTTGTAAAGGGTAAAAGAAATAAAATATTAATATTAATAAATGTAATAGTTACTACATTATTAAATCAATTGTTAAAAAATGTGTTTCAAAGGGGAAGACCAATTGATTCGATTATTGAAGAATCTGGTTATAGCTTTCCGAGTGGACATTCGATGGTTAGTATGGCTTTTTATGGCTTTTTAATATATCTAGTATATAAAAGTAATATAAAGTATAAGGGTTTAATTGTTGGTTTACTTTCTGTTTTAATTGTTTTAATTGGTATAAGTAGAATCTATTTAGGGGTTCATTATCCAACAGATGTTATTGGTGGTTTTACTTTATCTTTATCTTATTTATTATTGTTTATAGATATAACAAAGCCAAACTTTACATATGTAAATTAAATATGTAGAATTTTGTCAAATAGTGTGATAGAATTAGTATAGGTGAGTGAAATGAGAAACAAAAAAATAATAATCTATTGTTTTATAGTATCATTATTAGTTCTTTTACTGGCATCAAAATCATCACCGCTTTATCCGTTTAATGATTGGTGTGATGCTAATGCTTTCTTTACGATGGGAAAGGGTTTATTTAATGGTAAGATAATATTTAAGGATTTGTTTGAACAAAAGGGACCGTTTTTATATTTGATATATGGAATTGGCTATTTAATATCTAATACATCGTTTTTAGGAGTTTTTGTTTTAGAGGTTATATCTAGTACAATATTTTTATATTTGACTCATAAAATAATTAATTTATATTTGGAAGAAAAATATAGTTATATAATATTACCTTTATTTGCATTTTTACTTTATACGGCTATATCATTTAGACATGGTTCAAGTTGCGAGGAGTTTTGTTTTCCAATGATGATGTATAGTTTGTATGAACTTATAAAGTATGCAAGATCTAATGAGATAAGTTATAAAAAAATATATATAGTTGGTATAATGGCTGGTTTGATTTTTTTGACTAAATATACTGTTTTAGGTATTAATTTTGCTTTTATGGTGTGTTTATTTATATCTTTACTCAAAGAAAAAAATTATAAAAAAGCTTTTATATCTCCGTTTGTATATTTAGCCGGTATGTTTACAGCTATTATGCCTTGGCTTATATATTTTGGTTTGAATAATGCAATTAAGGATTTCTTTAATGTTTATATTTTTACTAATTTATTTTCTTATACTAAAACAAAGGTTAATATATTTGTAAAATTAATTAATTGTTTTATTTGTTTTAGTAAGAATTTATATGCGAATAAATTATATATTACAATTATATTTGCTTTACTTTTGTTACCACTTTTTAGTAAGAGGGTAAATGGAAGAGAAAAGGTAGTTATAACTGTATCTATTGTTTGTTCAATCTTATTTGTATATATTGGAGGAATATATTTTATATATTATATACTTCCAATCCTTATATTTATGATATTTACTTTAATTTATTTAGGTGGTTTATTATCTAAATTAAAGTTAAATAAGTATATGTTAATTCCATATATGATTATTATTCTTGTTTTGACTTATTTTGTAAGTCCAAATACTCATTTTATGAAGGTTAAACAAAAGGATTTGGTTCAATATAAGTTTAAAGATATAATAATGAAAAAGAAGAATCCAACAATTTTAAATTATGGTTACTTAGATATGGGATTTTATACAACTACTGGTATTGTACCGAATACGAGATATTTTGAGAAGTTAAATTTTAAATATAAAAAATATCCTGAAAATGTTGATGAACTTAATAAATATATTGATAATAAAGAGGTTGATTTTGTAATATATGTTACTAAGGGTGTTGAAGACTTTCCGAAGACGGAATCGATTGGTACAACTTATAAATTAGTTGCGCACGAAAGACAAAGGTTTGAGGGAAGAATGTTTGATTATTATTTATATGAACTAGGAGAGGCTTAAGGGCTTCTTTTATTTGACATAAATTGTTATTGTGAGTATAATAAAGCCATAAAAAGAGGAGTGAGTATAATGAAACCATCAGAAATGGGTTTGAATGAAAAGTTATTTGGTTCAGAGTTTAAAAATGTAACTTTACCGAATGACACATCTTATAATTTTTTATATGAAAGAAATAAAAATTATATGGAAAATGTTGCAATAAGGTTTGAAAATCAAGAAATTACTTATGCTGATTTTCATACAATTGTTGATGAGTATGCAAGGAGTTTTTATAAAAGAGGTGTTCGTGAAAATGATGTTATTGTTACATCAACATTAAATACACCTGAAGCAATATATATATCATATGCTTTAAATAAATTAGGTGCGATCAATTGTCCTATTAATCCTTTTTCTAATGAATATATGATGATTAAGGATTTAGAAATGGTAAAGCCTAAAATGTTTATTGGTATAAATGATGCTTATGGTAAATTAAAAAAGGCAAAAGCATTAGATGGTATAGATGTAATAACTTTTCCTTTAACAATGTCAATAAATGATAAGAAAATGAAAGTATTATACAATTTAAAATCATTTATTGATGGTAATAATGTTTTTAAAGTTGATAGAAAATTAAAGTATGTTTTAAAGGATGGAAAAGATTTTAAAGATGTAATATATCCGCCATATAAAAGTGGTCAAATAAGTGACATAATGTTTACTGGTGGAAGTAGTGGTATTCATAAAGGCGTTGAACTTGATAGTAATGGTATAAATTGTGTTGCACGTTCACTTGACTTTGTTACTGAATTGAAACCTGGGGATGTTTTTATGGGTAATTTACCTCAATTTATTGCGTTTGGAAAATTATCACTTCACTATGCGTTGTGCAAAAATTTAGAAGTTGGATTAACATTGAAAGGGTTACCTGAGTTTTTTAAAGATGAATTATATAAAATTAAACCAGCAGGTGCATTTGCTGGTCCAATACAATGGGAACACTTTATAAATGGTGTATTTAAGGATATTGAGCCTAATTTTAAAAAAATAGATTTTACACTTAGTCAAAATGAAAGTTATATAGAATATTTAAATCAGTTAAAAAAATTACTAGAAAATTGCAACAAAGAAAAGTTATCATTAGATTTCTTGAAAATGGCTGTATCTGGTGGTGAACAATTAAAAATGTTTACTGAACTTGTAATGAATATGTTATTAGAAGAATTGGGTGCATCTGATAATTTATGGAATGGTTTAGGTATGACAGAAATGTGGGCTCCTGTTGCTGTAAAAAAAGGTAAGAAAAGTTCTGATCATGTTGTTGGAACGATAATTCCTTTTAATAATCAAATGGTAATTGATCCAAATACACGCGAAGAATTAGGTGTTGGTGAAACTGGGTTATTATGTGTGACTGGTCCTGGAATGATGATTGGTTATCATAATAATGAAGAAGAGAATGCTAAGGCTTTTATTGTTAAGAATAATCAAAAATGGTTAGTTACTGGTGATATTGTTAAGCTAAATGAAAAAGGCGAGATAGAATACATTGATAGATTAAAAAGATGTTTCGTTTGTGGTATAGAAAATATATATCCACAGCAAATAGAAGATAAGTTAAGTGAAATACCAGAAATAGAAGAAGCTATTGTAACAAAGGTAGAAGATAATGAATTACAATACGTACCAAAATATCATATTGTGTTAAGAGATAAAAATTGTAATGTTAAGAGTTTGGAGAAAAAAATTGATAATTTGATTAAATCAACTTTGGGTGAAAGTAGCATGGCAAGATATTATGAGTTTTATGATGAACCACTACCTAGAACTGCAAGTGGAAAATTGGATCCAAAACCATTACAAGAAAAAGATATAAAGATAAAGAAATTAGTTAATAGTATTGGAGGAAAATTAGCTTGAAAAATATAGGGTTAGAAAAATATAAATATGCAAATGTTGAAAATTTTACTTCTGATTTTGGAATAAAGATTAGAAGAAAATTGCAAAAACCATTTAAGTTAGTTTTAAAATGCGCGACTAAAAGGGAAATAATTTTAGAAAGATATCCTATGCTTGAAAAGAATAAGCCATATATCTTCGCATCTACTCACTCTTTTGATGAAGATATAATAAGTGCACTTGCAACACTTGATAGAAATGCATATGTTTTAATTGGAACAACTGATCAATTAGAGCATAATCCAACTATGTATGCTGCTTGGGCGAATGGGATGATTTATGTTGATAGAATGGATTCAAATAGTCGAAAAGATTCTATAAAAAAAATGTTAAGAATTTTGGAATCAGGAAGTAGTATTTTAATATTTCCAGAAGGTGGATGGAATAATACAGAAAACTTGTTAGTACAAAAATTATTTGCTGGTCCATATATACTTTCTAAAGAAACAGGAATTCCAATAGTACCAATATCAACATTTAATGAGCATAATTCCAAAAAGATATATATAAAATATGATGAACCATTTGATATATCTAATTTAGATAAGAAGGAAGCTTTGCGAGAATTAAGAGATATAATGGCAACTATGATGTATGAGCAAATTGAAAAATATTCAACTCCTATTAAAAGAAATGAGTTATCTTTAAATGCTAGATATGATTTTATGGAAGAAAGAAAAAACGAATATATGCGAGTAAATTGGACAAGAGATGTGTGGGATGAAGAATTGACAGTTTATAAAGATTTTCCATCACAACAGGATATAAGGGAAAGTTTGGATAATGTTGAAATTACAAAAGATAATGCGTATATATTCGCACCTGTTTTGGTAAAAAGATTAGAAGATGAAAAGTATAATTTTAAAAAGTATATGCACGAAAATTGGCAAAAGAAAATCTAGATGGTTTTCTTTTTTTTATCGTAGTGATATAATTATACTAGAGGATGGTGTAAAATGAGACTTGAGTTTGAGTTACCGATGATATCAATGATTTTTATTTTATTACTAAACATTGTGTATTTTTCTAGGAAAAAGGTTAATTTATTAGAAAATAAAGCATATAGTATTATTTTGATTTGTTCATTATTTGAATCAATGATAGATACAATAGTCCATTATATTTGTTCGATTAATTCATTTAATGTTTTAAGAACAAACTATTATTCTTTTTTTAATAATATTAATAAAGTACTATCTACATTATTTGTAATAATTTTTATGTCTTTCTTATCGTATATCTTAATTATTACTTATGAAAAAATAAGGAAAAACATAAAAAAATTATTAATAGCAGATTTGTCAATCTTATTTTGCTTTATGTTTATAATGCTTTTCACTAATATTGAATTGGTTCAAAAATTTAGCGTAATAAATGTTGTTGGTTCGACTGCTACAATGGGGTATGTATTTGTTGCGATTTTTCTTATTCTGTCATTAATAATTTCACTTTTAAATATCAAAAAGTTAGATAAAAGGTATATAACTATATTTATAATATTACCATTAATGGGAGTATTGTTTTTATCAACATTATTATTTCCTGAGATGATATTATATGATGTTGTTCTTGCTTTGTTGTGCTACGTTATGTATTTTACAATTGAAAATCCAGATCTAAAAATAATAGAAGAATTAAAGAAAAATAGAAGTTTAACAAGTAAAAGTTATATTGAAAAAACTAACTTTCTATTTAGA
>ENA-OROD01000034-OROD01000034.1-human-gut-metagenome-genome-assembly--contig:-NODE-34-length-129202-cov-19.796751_pt1 | contig 129202 bp, 146 predicted proteins | sample MGYA00242123_ERZ509038 | MGnify/ENA primary metagenome ERZ509038 (study PRJEB26280, sample SAMEA2338719) | human gut metagenome | biome: human gut; feature: human-associated habitat; material... | reverse complement strand
GGTGATTTTCCAAACTCGGTTGTTTATTTCTACACCTTCAACCCATTCACAGATACCGCCAAATACACCTTCAAGTCCTAAGCCGCAAACATACTTTGAACTTTCGTTTTTAGTATCCACACCTCCGGTAGCGTTGCTGCTTCCCGTTGTTGCAACTGGGCTACTTCCTGCTCCACCGGGTCCTAATACGCCTTGTAGGTTACGTGTTTTGTACTTAGCATACAACATCATAGCAATCACACAATGTTGTTGAAAATCTATCACCTGGAAACCGGTACCACGTGCTTTTGCGTAACTTCTGAAATCAGATAATGATACGTTCGTCGTAGGAGTAACATCACTCCAGCTATATAGTCTATTTGAAGACACATATCCTTTATATGCTCCAACAAGAGATTGCGGGACATGAATGTAAGTACCGTCGATATCATGATCAGCAAAATGATAAAGAAATCTATTATCATCCACCTTATACCACTTATACCAAAATTCTAAGAAAACGACCATCACATCACCTTCTTCTCCGGTAAGAACAGCCGGACTGCCATCAAAATATAAGTTACTGTCGTTATCATCTAATCTACATACAAAAACTTCTCCTCCTCCCATAGCGCTCTTGCAAAGAACTCTATAGAAGCCACTGGTAATCAACCTATATAAAAAATCGAAGTCTTCGCTTATTGTTATATTAGCAGGATCTGATACAGATTTATCAAAAACTATAAAATTATCAGTAGGGAGACCGCCCCCCCCCTATTTTGTTAAAAAATCTTCTTCTCATGATTGTCTTATTTTGGGATAAAGATAACTTTTAATTTATAAACATGAATAATATGATTTTCGTATAATAGATCTATCTTTGTCAGGATATTAATTAACTACAAAATTATTTATATTATGGCAGAATCGAAAATAGGTTTTGTAACCTTCAATCCGGGATCAGGTGACGGTGATCAGGCAGTCACCGTATCAAGTGAAAAATACGAAGGTCGTGTACAGCGCACGCAACAAGTAGAATTTGGTGCCGAATCAGGCGGTGTTAAGAAAACTGCTACCATCAACCAAGCTGCGGCAACTGAGTTTGTAAAAATAGATCCTACTGCATCCGTAGGGGAAGGAGGTGGTACTGTAACGATCAAAGGTACAAGTAACTCAACTAAATTAACGTTCTCCTTAACTCCGGACAAGACTCATCCTCTGACGTTGGAAATACCTGTCAGTTATCAGGCGGCAGGCAAGGCTACCAGCAACGGCGCTGTTATTGCCGACGACCCTGGTGCAACAGGGGGCTTTGATTTCAGTATCGTATTCTCCGGTATTGCAGCGAACACTAAGATAAACGATCTGGTAAATACTCTTAAGGTTACGGCCGCTGGTGGTCAGACAGCTAATACGGTTATTACCCAGACAGCAGGTGATCCGTTCTTGGAAATAGACAAGGAGGTAATCAACTTGGATGCAAACGGTACTCCTCAGACTATCAATGTTAATGCTAACATCAAGTGGACTATCACACAAGCTGTTTCTAAGTTGGTAAGGACAGTAATGAAGTGATGTGATTATTCACGTCTGTATTGCTTATAAAAAACAAAAAGGGACGTCTATTTGGCGTCCCTTTTTTCTATGCATTGTATATAGTATTTATCTTTTTGCCTACTGACAAAAATCTTTTTGAAAATCATCTGTTTCCTGATATGGACTCTTTTCCCGTCATCTAATTCTCTCCAAATTTCATTAAAAATCGAATCTATTAACTCCATAACCTTCTTATCGGAAACGAGATTCTTTCTACCGGGGCTAACCCATCCATCATCAGTCATCTTACCGGCTATCCTATTAGCTATTCTACTTAATTCACGTGGGGTGCTCATTTCAATCTGTTTTTAAATATTCTACCTTTTTCACACTGAAGTATGCAGTCTCTCATGGGATGATCTTGTTCGTGATCGTCACACATCGGAAATTCTTTTCCATAGGGGAAAGCAATGTGCGGGCACTGCGCCCTGAACGCATCCCAGGCCGACTTCCTCACAGCCTCAGCTCCGGCACGCACGCCTTTCTCTCTTTCCTTGGCCGGGTCAGCATACACGTTTGAAATAGCTCTTTTCTTCCAAGTAAGCATATTGTAGTAAAACTTATCCACCAGTTTCCTACCCACTACATCAAACTTCTGTCTATGAATTAAAGGTGCGACCTTAACGACGTTCTTCCTATTTTTACTGACATCGACATAAATCAGCCCGGCATAAGACGGAACTTCACTTACGTCAATCATATTAGGCGGACAGGCGTAGTAGAAATAGTTTGGAGGATAGCTTATGACACCACCTACCTTAATAATGCCGTCTTTAAGAACCTTATGTTTTTTATCCTTTTTGAAGTCGTTAAAGAAATCTTGTTTAGACATCTTGACCTCTACTTCATAAGCGTACAATGATCTTGTTATGGCCAGGAAGTCAGATTCCCAATCATATATATGGAGATTGTTAATAACATACATCGGATTACTTAACAGATCCCTATTAAGGATCTTAAGCATTTGTTGCTCTGGGTAGTTCATTTTTTATTTTTATAATTTAATGTTTGAGAATGACAATTAGGGCATAATATTTGCAAATTTTCTATCCTGTTGTCACTTTTTATACCATTTATATGGTGAAGCTGTAATGATATATCCTTTTCCATCCATTTTGAAATACCACATATGTCACATTTTCGCTCCTTTAATCCCTCTTTTATTAATCTTCTTCTAAGACAATCAGTATTTAAATAATTTGAATTTTCAACAAGTATCTCATTAAGCGGTCTATTTATCCTAAATATTGACAATTCTTTAGATTTATAAAAATGAGAGGTATCTATTTTAAAAATAATAAATTTATGATATAACGTTTTTATATTTCCAGAATTAGGATACAATCCAAGAGCTCTACATACATCTGAATATGTATGAACATTCCTTACTATACCTTCAAGCAATTCTTTTGTATATAAAATTCTTCTCATGTTATATTAATTTAGAGGCCGATGGCGGGATCGAACCGCCATAAAAGGTTTTGCGGACCTCCGGCTAAACCATTCACCCAATCGGCCATATTGTAGCCCAACCGGGAGTCGAACCCGGAACTAAAGTTTAGGAAACTTTTGTTATATCCGTTTAACTACCAGGCTATTTGATGTTTGCTATGTTCACACACCACAAACACTGAGATAATTAACATTTCCACAAAAACTTAATCGTTATCCAAGGAGGATTCGAACCTCCGCTAACAGAACCAAAATCTGTTGTGCTACCACTACACCATTGGACAGTGGTCCCGGAGGGATTTGAACCCACGATCTTGCGGTTATGAGCCGCCTGCTTTCACCACTAAGCTACAGGACCTTAAAAATATGCAGGAGCCTTCACAGACGCCTGCATATAACAGCTAAATATTAACCAATAATTATCCTAAAAACTCTCTCAACGCAAAGTTAAGTCCTAACCTAAAATATGGCAAGCATTAAAATATAAAAAGAATTAAAATACCTACTTCTTTTTCTTCTTCTTTTTAGTGTCTTTTACTTTTTCAGCTTCGTTTTCTGGCTCCACTATATCACCGGCCTCTTCCTGAACTACATCCGTCTCAGGAATAACATCAGACTTAAATTCATTATTTTCATCAGTCTTCTCCGGCTCAGCCACATCTTTATCTGTCTCCCCATCTTTATCCAATTCCGGTTCAGCGACATCATTTTTGTCTTTACCTATTATACCTATCTGATATCCTCTTAATTCTACTTGCATCGATTTCAGTTTCGATTCTAACTCCTGTATTGTTTTAGCTCCAATCGAAACCTCATTTTCCAAATCTCCGATTCTGATCCTGGCCTCAATCAATTCATTTGATTTCTTTTTTAAGTCAGATGAGATATAGTTTTTCTTCTCTTCCAAGTTTTTGATTTTGTAATTAGCCTCATCAAGATCAGACTTAGCTTTGTCAAGATCAGCATTGATAGCGTCAAATTCTTCTGTTTTCTTCTTGACGCTTTTTATCAGTTTTTTCTGATTTTCCTTCAAGGAGTCAATTTTTTCCTTAGACGTAGAAAGATCTTTGCCAATAGATAAAATCTCTTTATCCTTTGAAGCGATATCTGACTTAAGTTCGGAAAGCCTTTCCTTGTAAAAATCAGCCTTATCCTGTATTTCCTCAATTTCTTTTGCAAGATTTTCGGATTTAATAGCTTTCTCCTTGTACATTGAAAGCTTACTGTCTGTGATGAATGTAAAACCTAACATGCTCATTTTCAAAATATTTAAATATTACTTAACTCCGGAACTACCAAGACCTTTTTCTCCACGTTCATTTCCATCTTCTACCTCAATATCTGTCACTTCTTCCAATACCATTTTGTACTGAGGAATGATTTCCATCTGAGCTATTCGATCGTTTTTATGGATTACGGTCGGTTTTTTATTGACTTTAGTAAGATTGACCATATACTCTCCTTTGTAAGTAAATTCGCATTTACCGGGCGCGTTAGTAACTACCACTCCCTCGTCAAAAGAGAATCCTGATCTTCCTTCTACATTCACACACCACCCTTCTGGTATATTCAACTTGAATCCTGTTCCGATTCTAACAGAATAACCTTGATATAATGTGATTGATTCAAAATCGGAAGGAACATCTATTTCCACTCCCATGTCATTCATCATCTTCACCACTCTATATGCACGAATATCACAACATGCATCACCATCATGTTTGTATTCAGGTGCAACGACATCAGGATACAGCTTCTTAACACCTACCTGAACAGTCTTCTGGTACCCTGGAGTCAAATACGATTCAGGTATTTTATTAACGACCTTATCTTCTTTTTTATGTTTGTTGTTCTTTTCAGAAACAGTATCCTTCTTGTTATCTTCTTTTTCAGAAAGAAGTCTTTCAATGTCTTCTAACTTATCCATATCTATATTTTTATAGTACAATAAACAATACCTCCTTTTTTTATGTCCTTAGTTGATTCATAGCACTCACGAAAAGTACTTATGTCTGCATCATTAGGATCATCGACCCACTCATCTCCTTGCTTATATTTTTCTCTGGTTTCTGAGTAGATCATACATAATTTATCCCCATGCTTCGCCATAATCCTTTCTTCTGTCACTTTCCTACGAAGTTTAATAAGGGGAAATCTTGTAACTATTTCTACCATCATTCTACACAATCTTTAAAAGCCCAAGAGATGTTATTCTCCTGGGCTGATGTTTATATTAAAATGGAAGGTCATCTTCTTCCATAGGAGGGAAGTTCGGCATCTGTGCTTGCGGCTGTGGCTGTGGCTGCGTCTGATGCTGAGGCTTGGTGCTCCTTGTGGTAGGTGCCGGGGCCGGGGCAGCAGGCTGAGCCGGTGCCTGATACTGTGCTGGCTGTTGAGCAGGTTGTTGGTAATTCTGATACGGAATAGCACTCGGAACAGACTGAGGTTGTTGAACCTGTTGAGGCGCGGCCGGCTGCTGGGTATAAGTCTGAGGAGCTGCCGGCTCTTGCTGAGCATTTCCTCCTATCCCTAATTTAGCCATTATACCGGCTCTGATGTCTTTAATAGAAGCATTGAACCTGTTTGAATATTCAGTAATCTTTTGATAAGTAAAGTTGTTTTGAGCTGAATAATCGAGGCTTTTCTTGCCATCAAATCCTGTAACTTCAACAGGATCAGGCCAACCATTTACGCCTTTTTTATAATAACGTTCAACAAGCTGATCTTTTTCTCCGTCTACTCCAGCATACGCAATAATAAGTTCTGAAGAACCAAATTCATTATCTTTCTTCTTCTTAAAGACATTGAAATAAATTTCACGACTGAAATCGATGTTTTCGTAGTATTTTACAAAGCTCTTAACAAAGCCCTTGATATTTCCTTTTTGATTTACGAGAGGTATGGAAATACAATAGTTTTCATTAAGCTCGTAATCTTTCAACACGATAAGGAAATTAGTAGCAGTATTTCCATTAGAGAAAGTACTTGTCTTTAACCCGATGTAGTTGATGTACCCAACTATTCCATTATAATACTCTTTCCAGTATCCTGCCGGCTGACCGCTATTAGGATTTATGTGCTGAACAAAACCTTCTTTCGGTTCGTTACTTTTTTCATACAAGTTACCATCCGAATTAATATACAGATAATAAGTTGTACCAAAACTTCTGTTTTCTCTAAAAGCCATATTATTGTTTTTTTTATAGATTATACAATGTTTGATTTAAGACGTATGTTGATTCGTATTTAGGATTGAACATTTTTATCATCTTATACTGATCAGACCAATCCATAATAACATCTCCTTTTATAAGAGATTTTACGGATGAAAGTATATTTTCCTTACCGATAGAAAAGCTAAAACACGGACCTTCAAGCGCATTTAAAGGCATTGATTCCATTATCCTTTTTCTATTTCCAAAATCCTCAGACATTACCGTTATACCGTTTTCTTCATCTACCTTGACATTAACAACATTATTCACTAAAGTCATAGAATTAAGAACAGATATAAACAAATCCCTATCGAACTTGACACTCGACGATTTTTCGAATTTATTACATACGTATTCGTAGTTAGGATACTGTTGTTCTACGTTCATATCCGATATAATCACATTATCAAAGCATAAGAACGTCCTAACGCCATCTGTGGAAATACTGATCTCCGTATCTTTATCAGACAGAAAGCAATACAAGATAGAAGCCGCGACCTCACTTAGCATAATTGACCTTTCTTCTAATGCATTAGCACATTCTTTCCTATTTATAAACAGACGGAACATATCAGTAGAAACAATGTCAATATAGTCCTTCTTCACATTAAGAAGAATCGAGCATATAGCCGGTCTAAATTCATCCGATCCAACAAACGCAAAAGATCTTTTCATAGACTGAATGAAAGACGAACTCATAACACGAATGCCATCACCTACAGGATAAAAGAAATCAGGGAAAGCCTTATCCTCAATCCAAGTAGAAGAAAAAGATCCTCTATCGTATTTAAAAACGATACTGTAATCGTTTTTAATCTCTATCTCTATATCCTGGTTATGATTTTTAAAAAATGAAATAAGAGTCCCGGCATCTACTAAAATAGTAAACTTCTGGTCACAAGAAATATCAGTATTCACATCGAAAATATCATCCGTATATGTTATACGTTCGTTCATGGCTTGTATCCGGATATGATCAAAATATAAAGTAATTTTTATATTCGATGTGACACAATCCTTTAAGACCTTATCAAACATCTTTGAAATATTTGAAAGCTTCTCATTCATTAGTATGCCAGGAACTCTTACTTTCATTTTTAAAACTTACGATTATGATTATATAACACTGCAAATGTATTATTTTAAAATCTAACTTTAAATTAATTGGATTTAAAATGATTTAAAATAGATTAAATACTTCTTCTTGTCGCTTCTGCTATCAGCATTGCATCAACTATACCGTCATGAGCGGTCTTACATCTTTCGTTTTTAACAAACGTATCGTTTGGCCACAGCCTTTTAGCGCAAGCCAATGACGTTTTCTTAGTATTTACCTTACTGGCTTCCATGACCTTATCAGAATGTGTCCAAACCAATTTCTGCCATGTTTTAGGGGCTATGAAATTAACGGAGCAACTTATGTCCGGAAATGCCATGCAGAGAGACAGGAACAGCCCATGCAGTTCGCCTTTGTTCTCCATGAGGGAGGCTGTAGAGGACGTGCTGACCCCGTACAGGGCGTGGACGTCCTCTATGACAAACACTACCCTATCAGGATTGTTTTCTACGATCGTATCCCGGCAAAAAACATATTCTTTAGTCAAGTCTACCGGTCCTGAAATTGCTATTCTTGGAGTGGAGATTCTCGATATTAGTTTGCTGTCCTGATCGATGCAGGCTATGGCTCCATCTTTTCCTGGATCTGCTGCTATATATAACACCATAACGCACTAATTTAAATTCATGTCAATTTTGCCAATGCTGTCATCATCTTCAAAACCTCCATTGTCCGTAAGTTCGTAATCAATAGCCACAGCACCGTTACCAAGAATGTAAAAGCCTTTAAACATCTTTCCTATTTCAATAGGATACACTACATTTACGTCCCTTCCAATATCCTCAAACGGCATAGCGATATCTTCTGTTTTAGCTTCCTTTTGTTTTGCTAATACACCAACGGGTATATTTTTACCTTTTATAGATGCGTGTGTAACCATATACAGAATATTGTTATTGACAAACGCCCTATCACTACTTACCTTATCCAAGCTGACATATATAATATGTTTTATAAAACTATTGATATCTCCACATATGTTAATAGCTTCTACTTCTTTAGGAATAACGACTTCCACTTCTTCTGGTTTTATATTTTTCTTTTTCATTGAATTAATCTTTTTGTGTTTTGTTTCACTTCTTCAATAAGATCCTGATCTTTCATCATCTCTTGCTTAAGTTCCTCATTCTCCTTAATTCTTTTCACCCTATCGGCAAGAATCTTTTTGTATTTCTTATCCGAGATCTTTATAAACCAAGGACAGTTCCTTGATGGAATCCTTTTACATGGGTAATCAGTGAGACCGTTCGGTCCAAACTGCTCACATCTGTTACATTTTTCTTCTCCTGTCATTACATTATATTTTAGGAAAACATTCTTCAAGTTCTCTATAAGAACATTCTACGACAACAGAATCTCCTTTAGGGAGAAATACCAAGATAGAATCGATAGAAAAAACGCTATCTACTTTTCTTACAAGTTGGCCATGTTTGTAAGAAGACATGACCAACCTAATTCCATACGCATCTGAATAAGATCCTTTCCTACATGGAAGTATATTTTCAACAACATAATCAAAACCTCCGACATTAACTTCATCGCCGGCATTGATTTCCATGATAGGAACCATCTTAACCCTTCTATCTATGCTTATTTTCATTTCGCAACCTCAAATTTTATTTGATCCTTCGGTTCATAATTCCATACCTCAAAATCATCAGCCACAAAATCATAAAATCCTTTCCCTTCCATACGAGACGAGATAGTAACCTGTGGAACCGGGCCGAATAGGGATCGACGAAGGAGCTCGTTTGCCTGCTCTTCGTGCCGGTCATATACGTGCATATCTTGAATGAAGTGCGTAAAAATAGCCGGCCTTAACCCGGCGTCGTGAGCGAACATCATCATAAGTGCAGCGTACTGTGCTACATTCCATAGGCCGGCAACAATAGCATCCTGGCTGCGCTGGTAAAGAGTCATATATAACTCATCTCCTTTAACAGATAAATTGACCTGAAACGCACATTCTTGAAGAGGTTTTAGTCCATTGGTTTCAGGATCGAACATAGATGCTACTATTCTTCTTGATGAACGATCATTCTTTAGTGACCAAAGAATGAAGTCTGTTTGGTTAAGAAAACCGTAAAGACCATCATGGATGTCTATCATACCCTCTGGAGCTTTACCGGTACCCATATAAACATGTCTGTTCACCATATCTCCATAACATCCTTCGATCTTTCCATTATTATCAGCCCACTGATCCCATATATGAAGACCAAGATCTTTAATATCTACCGATCTTTTTTGAAAAATCCATAAAATTTCCTTTATGGCATTTTTTAGATTAGTGGGTCTAAGTGAACCAAGAGGAAATTCCCGACGAAGATCGTACTGGTTGCATACTTGCAGGATACGCTTCACCTTGACGCCTGTCCCATCACAGTAGACCGGTCGCTTTACCTCTTCCCATGGCTGGCTCATTATAAGAGCCAAATTGTCTTGAAATATTTTATCTACTCTTGACATGTTTATATTTTTTTAACCAACTACCATCCAGTCATCAGCCAACATATCTGATTGCGAAGCTAACCATCCATTTACAATATTATCGTTAGCATCTTTCATGCACAGATAAGAACAGAATTTAATCATGTTGGTTTCATCTATGTCATAATAATCGTTTACGTATTTTTTAAACGAATCCGGTAATGACTTTACTCTATTAACTATCGTATCAGTAGACAACCAATCTTCCGGGCGCTGAAAGACAAACATTCCCTTACCGTTCCATCCTGAACGTGCAATTAACTTACCTTCTTTTACTGCCTCTAAAGCTTCTCCAAATTTCATAACTGTATTTTTTTATAAATTAAACTCTTCAAAATCTATTTCAGATCCGGTTGACAAATTGATCATTGACTTCTCAAGTTCTTCCATTGGAATAGGATCAACAATTCCATCGTTTGAAAGTGTTTTCTTGTAGAAGTCGTTTACCACCGGATCGCTTGTTTTTATTGTCTTAGGAATAGGTTGACGAAGATACATTCCTTCAAGCGATTTTACTCTTGAAAGAGCTGTATATAACTGACCTGTTTCGAAAGAGTTGGATACGTCCATCATCGCCGCATCTAAAGTTAGGCCCTGGCATTTATGGATAGTTATGGAGTAACCGATTTTTATCGGATACTGAGTAATAGATCCAATTACCTCAGACTCCACTTTATACCCGTTTCTGACGTATTTTACTTTATCGAACGAACACGGTGTAATAATAACCTTAGTATGTTCTTCATCTTTAGGACGATCAAGAACGACTTCGATCTCTCCATTCTTAATAGAAGACACAACTCCAAGAGAACCATTGACATACTCTCCTCCGTTTCTAGTGATCATAACCCTGGAACCTTCTTTTATAAGAAGCGTCTTTTCAACAGGAGCTTCTTTAGGATAATCACCTTTTATAATAGCTTCGAATTTTCTTAATGATCCAGGAACAGAATTTATTCTCATTTCATTAATAGCTGTAGCCTTAGCGTTGGTTGTAACGATCTCAACATACCCGGCACTATTTTCAGGCTGAATACATCTGCTATTTAACGTACTAAACACATCATCGTCCATCTGACCATCACGAACCTTATTAAGGATGCTGATAAATTTCTCATCTTTCTGACGATATATTTTTTCAAAAGACACCATTTCCATACCAGAAGCCATAAGAGACTTCGAACTAAAGAAATAAGATGTATCGTATATGTCTCTAAAAAAATCTTCTTTGATTACAGGTGGTAACTGAAATAAGTCTCCTACCATAATAAGTTTCACGCCGCCAAACGGATCCTTGTCGCCTCTTGCACGACGAAGAATGTCCGCAACATTATCAAGAAGATCAGGACGAACCATAGAAATCTCGTCTATGATAAGATATTTTATATTCTGTAAAATATTTTCGGATTCTCCTCTGAACTTGTTTTCACAATTGTCCATAAACTTGCCATTCCTTATCTCTGGAATGTAAGGTTGCATACCGATTCTGAAAAAAGAATGAATGGTTTGGCCGCCTGCATTAACAGCAGCAATACCGGTAGGAGCGACAACAACCGCATTTTTTAATGCCGGTATAACACGTTTAAGGAAGTACGTTTTTCCTGTACCTCCTTTTCCCGTAATAAACAGCGGTTTAGGTGACTTACAAATAGACTTAATAGCCTTTCCCTGGGCGACATTACCTTCGGACATAACTGAACGAAGAACGCATTCCATTAGTTTTTTGTTGTAACTTATAGCCATATTTTTCTGATTTTTTCTACAAAACAAAAGTATGAAAATAAGATAAAACATAAAACATAAAATGAATTAATTGGAATTAAAAAGAAATAATAAATTAGATAAGTGGCTTTGTGGAAGACAGTAATGTAGTTTCGTATTGATACAGTTATGGCATAGTAGTGGCTAACGGGTTTTTCCGTCAACATCCTACGAGATTATCGTTTTTCGGCTCTGTCGGCGACCACTAAGAACAGACCCTCTCTCAAGTACCAAACATTACAATGATGAATACAGAGATGAAGGATAAAGATAGGTATCATTATAGAATGATAGCTCTTCTAATGGTATATCCTTGAATACGGATTCACCATCTAATTCTTTATCATTATCTACTGTTGTACCAGTTGTACCAATATTAGGTAATGATTGGATAGATATATCCATATTCTCTATCTTTTCCTTAAACTGTTCTGCCTTAACATACGTATAGATATCTTCGCTTACCGATCCAACCGCTTTAGCCATCTCGCCGGCGAACTCAGCATACATATCCCGTACCTCATTAAAACCTGCCTTTTTGTCAGGAGCGGTATTGTTATAGGTTTTCATTCTCCTACTTACCCTACCGCAGACCCCGGCAACGGACGTCCCCACCTCAGCACAGCAGGCTTCCGCATCAGCCATGCCTGCCTTTACTGTGGCTACCTTCTCCTTACTCCATCCACTAACCTTGTCGTATGATTGTTTAAGACAGTTTAAGAACATGTCCATTCTTCGCTTCTTATCTTCTGCTATGATAGCGCGATAGTACTTTCTTACAATCTGGTTTTGTGTACTTCGCTCATATCCGTCCCAGAAGTCTTTGTGCGCTTCTTTAGCCATAACAGAAGCCAATGATCTTGCTTCTTCTTCTTTTGTCTTTTTACGATCTATGCCAAGGATCTCCCCATCTTCGGAAACAACTTCTTCTGCGTTTAGGAAACGTAGGATATGAGTATTGTCTTTTAAGAAGAAATTGAAATCGTCTTTCTTACTCACTTTTTCTTTTTCTCCTTTCTCTATATCCTTCTCTCCAAAATACCATCTGTTTGTTGCTCCTTTTTTATACAAGGTCCAGGTATTTGCTATTTGCCAGAAAACTGCCCCGTGCCTATATACCGGAATCAGCTTACCTATTGGGTAGTTATGTTCGTTTGCTTCAATGTAAGCACGAGGATTATCTACGTATGTTATAAATTGTACGTTTTCGAACCTTTTTACGAGCTTGTCTTGTATCGCCATACCGACAATCTCTTTCGCTTTTGTTAGTCCTACATTCAAGTACAAGGCAATTGTTTTGTTACTTATCGTCGAATCAATTAATCCATAATACGAGTGGCTTCCGTCTACGACCTCCGCCTGAGAGTTTGTCTCTCCACTGTTCAGTACAGACTCATTGTTCCTGACTAAATTAACAAACATCGCCTCTCTTATCCTGTCAAGGACCTTTTCATGGTTTGTTATTTCATTTTTCCTTATCTTAATTAAAATCCTATTCTTTGGAAGACTCACTTTTCCACATCCGAGAGTAAGTTGTACGCCATTAACACGATACCTTCTTGCAACGAACGTACTATCCGTCATACGGAACAGTTCGTCAAACATCGGATGTCCTGTCATGTTCTTGAATTTCGAATACCCGATCCCAAGCTTATGAAGAAGATCTTTCTGGTTTTTGAATCTTATTCTCGAATCCCGGCGGGAGATTTTTATCATACAGTATAAAGCGTACAGTTCCATGAACAGCGAATCTGATGACCACTGTTCCAAAAGTCTGAGACTTATGTTAATATTTCTACCTAATTGTAGCTTCATAAACTGTAATAAAAAAAAATCGGATGGATTTTTGGGGATATCCATCCGATTCAGGTCTTTTTTTTTCGTCCGGAAAACACCAAAATCCCGTTACAAATTTGAATAAATCCAAGTAGAAAAACAACAAGACACTTAATATTTTATATTCTTGTCGTTTTATTTGAATTTACTTCAAATATGTAACGTGCTACAAATGTAGAAAAAAAATTCAAGAATCAAACAACAAGAACTTATTTTTTTTAATGTTACAGTGCAAATATCGGGACAAATTCTGAATCCATTGTCACAAAATACGTTAATTTTAAATTTATAAATCTTTAATCCTTATCTTTGTATCAAAACGATAATCTCATGAAAGAAAGTGATAATAAAGATGTTAGTAATAGAGCTTATAGGCTTTTAGTACCTTATTCCAATACGGTAGATATGGCGAAGAAGATACTTCTGTTTTATAACGGATACTTAATGGCTTCCGGCAATGAGAAGAATGTCATAGATGCGAGGCATTTAAATCTTCTTGCCTATTATTTTGTGTTTGGATATTCGTATGAGACGAAGAAGAAGTTTTCTCATTGTTTCAGTACCGATCTTCAATATGTATCGGTTTTGGATACGGAGATGAAGAAGCGTGGTATTTTGATTGACCGTGAAGGGAATTACAGGACCAGGTGTTTGTGCCCGGATATAGAGAACATGCGCCGTCTTTTTGTATTGGAGGGTTCCAGAGATCAATGTGCGTTGGTTTCTTTATTTTACAGAAAGAAAACTTTTGAAGCCGATGGCGAAGAATAATTTCCCTATATCATTTGAGTCACATATTATAGATGATGTGATGGATAAGACCGGGGGCGTTTACGACCGAAACCAAATACGTGACGTTTTCAGAGCCAGTATTTCTTATGCCAATAACTTATGTACGTACACAGATAACGTGTCTGTATCGTTCCCGTATGTGGGTGATATGGTTTGTAACCTTCATGAGATGGAGAGGCGAAAAAACAACCTTGAGCGTCTTAAATCCAAGGTAGAAAAATTATCTAAGTATCAGGAAAAAGAACTTCAGTGCCTTGATATTAAGATAAGGATGATAAAGGATGCTTATGATTCAGGTGAGATAAAAGGTGGGGATATGTTGATAAAACACAACAAATTATCTATCTTTAAATCTCGTAAGGGTCATAGTTTTAGTGAAATACAAAATATTCAAGAACAGGAATTTAACAGATAAGTTATGAAAAAGATTTTGCAAGCGGAAGTTATATACGATGCTTTTATGGATACGATATTAAAAAAACTTCCAAGAAAAAAAGAAGATTATCCTGATTGGTACAAGGAACGTCTTGAAAAGTGTGAAGGATGTAAATTCAATACCAAGAACGTCCCTAACTCTATGCTTCCTCTTTCTTTGTACGTAAGCAAGAAAATAGGTAAAAATCGTTGTTCGGTATGTACGTGCTTCATCAAGCAGAAGGCCTGGAGTAAGACAGAGGAGTGTGCGCTTGGGGAGGGGCTTCCGCGTCCTTCGTGGATGGACCGGCAGTATTCTACTGATTTTTATGATGAGAAATCAAGGTGGAACAGATTAGAGCTTATTACAATGGATTCTGATGAGTTTAATGTTATTTCTACAGATGACAAGCAGTATAATATTGACCTGTCTAAAGACGGTAAATCATTTGAAATAATTTTCGAACCAGTAGAGAAAGGAAACAGTATAAGGTTTTCATTCGTTCTTGAGTCGAAGCATGATATGAAGATAACAGCATCAGAGACATCTTGTGGCTGTACGTCTTCTAATTTGAATATCATTGATTCCCGTCACTTTAAGTTCAATATAGAGATACATACAGCAGGATTTGGAATAGGAAGATTCGTAAAACATATGACTGTTCACTATCAAAAAGATGGGTCTCAAAAAGAGGAAAAGATTCCGTTTAATTTTGAAGGTATTATAATCCAAAAAAGTTAAGTGTTATGGGAGGATGTGGTAAAGCAAGGCATTTACAATGCGAAGATAAAAGGAAATCCTTATTTTCTATGTTGCAGGCATCTTGTGATGATCTCCCCGATTATTCGGCCGGAGACATTCTCTATGCTGTACTTAGGTCTTTTGCAAAGAAAAGAGGATTATCTGTTTCTTTTTTAAGGACGTTGACAGACAGCGAGCTTTTTGAAGTGGCTGATTATAATTTATCAATGGAGTTGATGGACGTTATTATTTACGATAAAAAGGTTCTTGATAATGAAGAAGATTGATTTTGATTCAGATATAAAGCATCTTATTTCTTATTACAACCATCTACTGTCTGAGCAGGATAAGGTGGGAGAGGATATGGAAGAGCTAACTAAGGATATTATTAGGAAGAAGGAAGAGGAAAATGATATAGAGTTGGAAGACTTTATTGATTTGGAAGAAAAGTCGTTTATGACCAACTTGTATCAACAAGAGATAATGAAAGTATCTTCTTCTGTCAAGACCGTCTACAGGTTATCTATTAACGCCGGTCATGATCTTAATATAGATAATGACAGCAAGAAGGTTCTTGACATTATAGTAAACGACGGAGAATCGGATTTTATTATGTACGTTGATAATAATACTGATTCTGTTGCGTTCAAGGATGAATTTGTTGAGGAAGGAATAAAAAACATGTGTAAGTATCGTGTTGATCCATCTTCTCTTGAAGAAAGGTTTAATATGCTTAAGTCTCAGTATGAGGCTTTTTTAAAAATAGTTAACAATGAAAGCAAGAAAGCCGACTAACGATGATGTTTCTTACGTAGATCGGAAACTTCTTGTGCTAAGGGATCAGATAGATAAGGCTGAACGTTATCTATCTGAAAATCCTTGGGATAAAATAGAAGATTCCGATAAGAGGGAGAAAGAATTTAGGTTTCAAAAGAGCTTGTCTGATAGCTTAATGCAATGGACTGAATCTTATATTAAGATGTGTGGAATAATGGATGTCTATAATCAGCTTGAGGCTGCCAAAAACAAGAAAAGCCTAAAAGGAGGACAAACAGTATCAGGTATTCAGTCTTTTGTTAAGAATGAAGCTAAGAACAAGCTCGATAAATAGTTTTGTCATGAATATTAACAGTAAAGAACTTTATATAAATATGGGTAACGATATTCCGTTATGGAATGACCTTTATTCTTATGAAGAGCAAGACAATGATGTCAAGCAATTCTGGGAGAATGAGGCTATGAAACTCCTTAACGGTGTTACCATAAATGGGGTATTTATCCATCCTTGGCTATACTGGCATATCAATTTCTGGAAGATGATGATTGACGTAGGAGATGATCGTATTCCTGGAAATTCGCAGCTTCGTGATAATGAATGGATGTTTGCCGAATTTCTAAAGCAGGCTGAAGAAGAGAATAAAGGAATATTCATGTTCGGGTGCCGTCGTTTTGGAAAAGCCCTTCTTGATTCTGAGATACTTTATCTTGAGGACCGGGAAAAGATGATAGGAAATATCGTTGTAGGGGATAAGATATATGACGATAAAGGGAATTTGGTAGAGGTCGTAGGTGTTTATCCCCAAGGAAAAGTAACTACCTACAGAGTCGTATTCGAAGACGGTCGTAACGTTATTTGCTGCGGTAATCATCAATGGCGCGTCAATCATGGCGGAAAATTGCATGTTAGGAGTCTTAGAACCATAGCTGGATTAGATTATAAGAGTATGTCTATTCCGGTAGGTGGGGCCCTGAACTACCCTACGGCAAAGCTGCCGGTTCCGCCGTCGGCCTACGCCTCGATGCTGGCGGCTTATCTCGGTGGCTATGGAGGGGATATGTTTTTTGATAAATACATTTGTAAGAAATTTCTAAGATCGTCCATAGATCAAAAGAAAGATTTTATAGAAAACTTCATTCGTTCTTTCAGAAACGTAGTAACCGGAGAAGAAGAGCTTACGTTGTCTCATATTGACATGGATGTCATAAATTTTGTACAACGTATGTTTTGGGCTTCAGGTTGGTATGCTAAATTGGAGGGGAATAAACTTATACTATCAAGGAATCGTAAGGAATTAAAAATAAGATCCATATCGATATACGGAAAGGAGCATGCCACTTGTATAACCGTTGATAATGACTCTCATTTATTTTTGACCACCAATTACATCGTTACTCACAATACGGCCATAATGAGCTCTCTTCTGGCTCGTAATGCTACAATGACATACAATTTGACACATAATGTTATTGGAGCAAGTAAAGAAGACCTTGCCAATATGGGAGAGTATCTTGAGTTTGGACTTGATAATCTTCCTCATTATCTTACTATAAACAGGACCGGTAACGACTGGACTAAAGAAGTTATTTTAGGTACAAGAAACATCAACAACCAACGTGATGTTCATGCCAGAATAAGAATCACCAACGTTGATGATGGAAAGACGCGAGGCTCATTGAAGACCGCAGGCGGAACTCCATATACGTCTATATATGATGAGGTAGGTAAATTTCCGGTGCTTGGAGCATGGCTTGCCGGTAGGCCGGCGCATATGATGCATGGTAGAATGAGGGGGGTTTGTCTCATGGCGGGTACCGGAGGCAACGTAGAAAAGTCTCAAGATGCACAGAAAATCATGAACTCTCCGGACGAATATGGATTTATTATAATGAATTATGATATTCTAAATAAGAGAGTTATTAAACCAACATGGCGTATATGTAAATCTGGATGCTTTGTTCCGGCCCAGATGTCTCATGCGTATGAAAAGAAAGAAACGACTCTTGATAAGTATCTTGGAGTAGAGAATGCTCCCGGTCTTAAGAAGATAAAAATAAAAGTTTCAGATTTTGATAAAAATACTGGAATAATAAAATCACGTCTTGACGAACTTGTCAAAAAGGATAGAGCTTTATACGTCCAGGAACGAATGGCATTCCCTTTGTCTATAGATGATTGTTTCCTTAATACGAACGTAAATAGGTTCCCTGTAGAAGATGCGTTGAAGCACAAAAGTCGTCTTCTTGAAGAAGGTAGGCCTGGTAAAACAGTAGATATTTATCAAACAGACGGCATGAAGATGGGGTATCATTTTAGTGATAAGCAGCTTGCTGATTATCCGTTTCAAGGTGGAAATATAGATACTCCTGTTGTTATATACGAAGATCCACCAGAAGAAGGAGGTGTTTTTGATTTCACGTATGTGAGTGGGCAAGATCCATATAAATCAGACAAGGCTGATACTGATTCTGTTGGTACGTTTTATGTACTTAAAAGATATGTAAAAATCAATGATCCATTTGCTTATTGCATAGTAGCATCATACGCATCACGTCCTCCATCTTCTGATGATTTTTGTCGTAATTGTGAAATACTTCAAGAAGCGTATGGAGCCAAGTGTCTTATGGAGAATGCCGACCGAATGTATGAACTGTATCTTACGAGACGAAATAAGCAGCTTATGTTGTTGGAAGACGGTGAGCGTCTTGCTGGTAAGATTATCCGTGCCGGCGCCCGTCAGAACAACAAGCTCGGTTTGGCTCCTACGGTTCCCAATCAGCGAATGCTTTTCAATACCGTTATTCAATATTGCTGGGAGGATGTTGTTGTTGGGTATGATGATGATGGTAATGAAATAACACAGAAAGGTATTTACCGTATTCCTGATATAGAGCTTCTTGATGAAATCATAGCTTTTGGCCCTGGGGTCAATACTGACCGTATCATAGCCTTCGGCCACGCTCTTCTTCTGGCTAAGTATTATGATGATATGGGTTACATGCCTGAAAGTACGACTCAGAAGGAGAATCAAAAGAAGAGAGAGCGCAAGAAGATAGAACAGGCCAAAGGATTTACGGTAAGAAGACATAACCCATACAAAATGATGTGACGAGAACAAATTCCTTATCTTTGTGAAAAATAGGATAATAGGATGGAATATTTCAATAGAGATCAGGCTTTTCCGGCCAGAGGAGTATTTTCAGGATTGCCGGTGCAGGCGATACCGACAAAGAGGAAAACCAAGGAGTGGTTTAAAGCTACTATGGATTCTCTTGAATTGATTGGTTTGAAGCAGCTTGATGAGAACCAGAAGTTCAAGGATTTTTATAGGATGATGGAAGGTAAGTTATCCTTTATGGAGCTGAAAGATGTAATTCCTTATCTTAAGGATGTTCAGTCTATAAGGGATAATGTGAATATTCCATCATTCTTACGTCATTATGATATAATAGGTACGATCGTAAATGCTTTTGTAGGATGGTTGGGCAACCTTTCTGACAAGTATAATGTAGTTGGATTGGATGAATCTGAAGTGAATCAGTATTCTGCCACGAAGGAGAATCTTCTTCATAATTACATTAAGGAGGAATTGGACAGAAGGGTTAGGCAAGAGTTGTTAAATAGGGGATTGGATCCAGATTATAATAATTTTGCCAACGAAGAAGAAAAGCAGGCTTATGCTCAACAGATACAAGAAGTGAAAGCATCTATGACCCCTCCTGAGATAGAGAATTTCATGAATACAAAATGGAAGACTGCCGAGGTCATATGGGGTTCTCATACGCTTGAGGCGGACAGGGGGCGTTTTTACATGGATGAGATAGACACCGAGAATTTCATTGACTATCTTCTTACCGGTCGTTGCTTTAGAAATTATCATGTAGGATACGACTATTATAAGCCGGAGAGGTGGTCTCCGTTGAATACGTTTTACTCTAAGACATTAGATAGCAAGTATCCGCAGTACGGTGATTATATTGGTCGTGTTCATTATTATACTGCCAATGATATTATAGTAAGGTGGGGGCATCTTCTTACGGCGAAAGATAAGCAGAAGCTTATAGGGGGTGCTGATAATTTCAATGGTACTTATCATAATGGTGATAATGGAAGCTATGTAAGTTTATCCAAATCGGCGAGTGTAGGGATGTTATATCAGAATAAGGTAATACCTTGGAAAGGATATAATGATTATGCCTCTATAAAAGCTTATGAGGATTATTACGGTATTCCAGCCGGTACATATACCGGATACGATAGTAATGGCAACGAATATCACAGAACCAGATTCATGCCAAATTTAGAGCATGGTAATTACTATAACCGTGCCCAGAGTTTAAGCGACGAACATGTTCGTAGTGATTTGTATCAGGTAACTGAATCATATTGGGTATCCCCGGCTCAGGTGTATGTAATTACCTACCAAACTGAGACCGGATTAGTAACTACCGAAATGGTAACCGACGAGCTTCTTCAAGACTTTTTACAGGAAAATGGTATTAAGAAAATTACCAGGACCATGAGTAAGGGAATGGAGAACCCGGAGATTAATACCTATTTCGTAGATTACGTTCCACAGGTAAGGTATGGGGTTAAGATCAGCGGCGGTGCTCTCGCTCAGGACAACCTGTATCTGGATGGAGAACCTATCGATCACCAGATAAAAGGGGATAGCAACATCTATGACTTTGTTCTACCCGTTGCCGGATATATCGGTACTTCTATGGCTAACAGGATTCAGCCATATCAAATATTTTATAATTTCTCCATAAATCAGATAAACAATATTCTTGAAAAGGAGATCGGTAAATTCTTCTTAGGGGATATTAATCTGGTTCCAAGTGAATATAAGGATTTGGGTGAAGATGTGGCTGATATATGGGCAAACCTTCTTGATGTGGCTAAGTCTGTTGGTGCTCTGACATTAGATACCTCATCTCAAAATACGAAAGGCGGTGTTCCTTTCAACCAGTTTGCCGTCTATGATTTGTCGCAGACAGAGCAGCTTAAAACAAGAATGGAGCTTGCTGAATGGTCGAGGATGAAGTGTTTTGAAATGGTTGGTATCACGCCTCAAGTAATTAACGGTCCCAACAGGTATGAGACCGCCACCGGGGTCCAGCAGGGCGTTACGGCATCTATGTTACAAACACAGAGATACTTTGATAACTTCGGTTACTTCAAGAAACGCGCTCTCGATCTTCATCTGGCTGTTGCTCAACAATGCCAGGAAGAAGGAAAGGATATTTCTGTAATGTACACAAAAAGTGACCTTACCAGAGCGTTTTTATCTATAGGAACCGACGGTCTTAGCCTAAGGCATCTTGGTGTTCAGGCATTATCTAATTCCAAGAAAAGGGATGAGCTTGAGAAATTTAAAACTTTCATGTTGCAGCTAAATACAGCCGGAGGCGATATTTACGATCTTGCATCTATCTTCACATCAGATTCTATGGTAGAGCTTATACAGAATGCAAGGAATACTCGTGCATACAACGAGCGTAAGATGCAGCAGCAACAACAGAATCAGATGCAGCTTAACCAGCAACAGATACAAGCTGAAGCTGCTGAGAAGGATAAGCAACGTCAGCATGAACTTGCTTTGGAAGACAAGAAAGGTCAATACAGGATACTTCAAGAGAAGATCCAGGCGGCAGGCAGGGCAGCAGACGCCAAGAGCGACGCCTCCTCTCTCAACTTCCTGGCTTCTGTTTCGGATCAGACCGTAAGGCAAGCTGATATAGAAAGCAAGGAAAGGATAGAGGATAAGAAGCTCGAAAACGATTCCAAACTTCATGATGATGAAATGAGAATGAAAATGGAAGAGTTAAAATTAAAATCCAAAGAACTTGCCCAACGAGCGAGGGAAGACGCCACCAAAAGGTATGTAGCCGGAATCAATAAGAATTAAGGATTAAATATCCCCAAATTTCATTAGAAAATCTCTAATAAAATTTGGGGATATTTAATTTTTAGTGAAGATTAAACACTTATAAGTTTTTTATCTGAAATATAGGTATTTAAATATTTTTGCAGTATGGGAAAATTAGAAAAAAATGGAATAGTAGAATTGGACGATATTTTTAGTATCGGTCCGGTTGATGATGTTTATAATAGGGAAGAAGATATTCTGCCTATTAATGGTAATGAACCGGCTAAAAAAGATGAGAAGCCTGTAGAAGAAGGTTCTCAAATTAAAGAAGAGCTGGTTGTTGATCCTACTCCTGATCCTAAAGAGAATAAAAAAGGAGGAGAGAATGTAGTTGATGTTAATCAGGATCAGGTAGAGACCCCGGTTGTCAATTACAGAAAAGTATTGGATGCCCTTTCTTCAAGGGGAATCATTCCCGATTTGAAAGATGTGGTGTTTAGCGGTGAAAATGGTGAAGAGATTACTATCAATGATCTTGATTTTAGTAAAGAAGATTCGTTGTGTGACATACTATCTACAGTCCTTGAAAGCCAGAAAGAGGACATTGTTAAGGATAAGATAGATGTTACTTCTGTTTCTGATATTACTAAGAAGCTTATCCAGGCTGATAAGGCCGGCGCTAATATCGTTGATATTCTTAAGCAATATGATACGAATGTCGCTCCGATAGAAAAGCTTGACATTGAAAACAAAGCAGATCAGATAAAGATCGTTCGCCATTATGTTGATCTTCTTGGGTTGCCTAAAGATGAAGCTGATGAGTTTTTCAAAGGCATTATCAATAAAGGAGAAGAGTATGTTGAAGCAAAGGCTATAAAGTACAAGGCTGAGCTTGATAAGAGAATGGATGATATTATCCAGCAACGTACTAAAGAGGCTGCCGAAAAGAAGGCGAAGGATGCAGAAGATTTTAGAAGGTATAAGAAAGACCTTAAGTCTTCTATCCAGGAAAAGTATCAGCTAAATGACACTATGGTATCTAAAGCTCTTGATTTTGCCCTAAAACCTTCTGAATCGAATCCCGGAATTACCAAAGCATTTAATAGGGTAAGGGAGATGATGATGAATCCGGAAGAAGCACCAGATTTGATTATGTTTCTTATGAACCCAGGAGAGTTCATAAAACAGAAGTCGAATCAAGCTGTAGTTGATGAGAAGAAAAAAATTTATAAGCTCATCAGCCATACAAATAAAGACAAGAGGGTGGCTCCGGTAGATGATAAAGGTGATCAAGTTCAAGGTGTGAAGTTCGATGAAATCAGTATAGATTAAAAATTAAAACATTTTTTCGTTCATGGCTAATGTACTTTTAACAAAAAATTTCCCGGCCACCATGAATGGTGACACGGTGATTGGATATACCGACGCTAAAGTCGTTAAGCAAAGTATCGTAGAACACGATCTTAGCTCTTTAGAAGATTGGTACTACGAAGATCCGGATAAGAATCATCTGGGTATGCTTGAGTTGTTTTCTAACATTACAAACTATCCTCTGCCTATGTATATGGGTATGATCAAACAGGATGCTACTATTACCGTAAATGGTATCAATGGTTCATTCCGTTATGATCTTCCGGTATCAGAAACGTATGAGGTGGTTACAGTAGAAGACACGTCTTTGAAATATGCAAAACCTGGTATTGATGAAAGCTTCTTCGAAATTGTGTTGAATGCACAATTTAAACAAGGAGATGTTATTACTTACGATGTGATTAACGGTTGCCAGGCTCTTATCTCTACAGAGCGTCCTCCGAAACAAGAAGGTGAAAACTGGAGATACTGGTGTAAGTTGTGGGGCCGTTCTCGTGCTAAATACTTCCCGAAAGACATGCTTCGTGCCGGTATTAAATACTGGAAGGTAACAAACGTTCTTGGTGAGTTCTCTACTCAGTTCTCTGGCGTAGGAGATGCTTCTAAGGCCGGTTCTATGACTTGTGAATTTACGCTTGGTGGACACCGTGGTGTTGAAGGTGAAACGACTATGTACGCTGGTATTAAGTCTTTGGCTTATGCAGACGAACGTACACAGAATTTCATCGACAAGGCTTACCAGAAAGTTCGTCAGCTTTCTGAAATCAGAGGAGGTGATGCAAGTTATGCTATCATCGGTTCTCGTCTTGGTGACGGAAGCATTGATATGCGTACAGCACGTGTAGCTAATACGGTGTCTTTGTTCTGTTTGGCTGAATTGGCTAAGATGGAAGCATACGAACTTATGTTCATGCGTGGAGGTAGAGTCAAGGGTCATAATGGTGTTTTGATGAAAAACGAAGGTCTGTATCACCAACTGCGTCGTGGTTTCGTTATTTCCTACGCTCGTCCGGGTGGTATCAAGCGTGAACACTTCCTGGCTGCTGCTGACTATATTTTCCGTGGCCGTAGCGATATGCCGATTGAAAATCGTGTAATGAAATTCAAGGTAGGTGCTATGGCTTATAAGAACATCGTTGAAATCTTCCGCGATGAGTTCTTCTCTCAATTAGGTGCCTTGGCTCCGCTTATGGGTACAGAACGTATCATCAATAACCCGGTAACAGGATCAAATGATGCTCTTGAATTAGGAACTGTAAAGATCAAGGGTGTTACTATTCCGGGTATTGGTAAGGTCATTGTAGAACACGAACCTTCTTTGGATTACGTTGATATGGTAGATAGAAGCCAGTTGGTAGACGGTATGACTCCTATCACATCATATTCATGTATTATGGAAGACTTGACCGCTCCTGAATATTCCAATGCATTCGCCGGCATTCCTGCTTCATCTGAAGCTCGTATTGGTAATATCAACAGCAACGTATTCTACGTTAAGCCTGATATCGGTTCTATGTGGTGGGGTTACGAACAAGGTAGATGGTCATCCAGGGTATCGGCTCAAGAAATTGTATCCAGCCATCCTCGTATGTCAGAACAATTCTGGTGCCACTCTGTATCGGCTTGTTGGGTAAAAGACACCAGCCGGTTCGTAACAATTGAATTGTTACCAAGCTCTTTGTAATCATAACTTTTAATATTAACTTGCGGTCGGCTTTAAAACCGGCCGCAAATTTTGTTTTCATAGGATATATAAAAAGATGGGAAAAAAGATTTTTGAAGAAAGCCATGAGTCTAAGAAACTGCTGGCTACCGTAGGAGGAATGAAGATATATTCCGACTCTATTTATGTTATAACAGGTAAGATGGATGAAGAAGCTCCTTCCGGATATCAGGAAAGAGGCATTTCCAAGACTCCTTTCCCTGGAAACAAGACAGTATCTTGTTGTGGATGGGATAAGGATCTTAGGGTGTATGATACCGGTTTCTTTATCAATTCAGCATGTTATAAAGGTTACTCACTTGAAGACAAGAAGAATGAAATGGATATGCGTATTAAGAATATTCGGTATCCGTTTGAAGAAACTGTCAATGAGGACCTGGACCAAAAGAATTTCGATTTCTGGGATTCTTACAGAATTGACTTGTATGATGGTCGTTTGTTCTACACTAATGACGTTCGTGATTTATTTGAGTTGTATATAGCTATTTTGTCCAAGTCTCTTACTCCTAAAGAGGAAGATGGTAATCCGATGTATGTCGAATCTTATTATTGTGTAGAAGACAAGACTACGGCCGTAGATATCAGGAAACAACGTCAGATTGATAAGGCTGATATTTTATATGAGTTCATGAACAAACTGAAAGGATCTGAGGCTGAAAGAAAAAGCATCTACGATCTGCTTTTGTATCTTGACATCATATACAGCGTAGAGCTTGATCAGAGCATGGTTCAATACATATTCACTAATTGGATTGACGCCAAGAATACGAACGTTGATATGTATAAAGAAGCAAGCTCAAGGTTCTTATCTGACGACGAATCTTCTGAGGGAATGCAGGTGATTAAATTCCATCGTATGATCAGGGAAATGATCGAGGGCCTGGCTGTCACCGTCAACACCGACGGACTGTATCTGAATGGCGAGCTCCTGGGCGCCGACGCCATCTCTGCATCTATGGCTCTTGCTTCCAATAAGTCAATGTTAGAAATCAAGTCACGTGTCCTGGAAGCGTATAACGCTTTAAAGAACAAGCATAAAAAAATAGAAGGCACTAAGTCTGACAAGAAGAAAAAGGAAGATGAGAAAGATTTCGATGTTGATCAATACGCTGACAAAAAATAATAATTTATGAGAATCGTTGATTGTTATCTCCGGGCCTTACAGAAGGCTGAAGAAAACATGACCAACGGTGGTATAAAACTTGACAAGGCACGTTTTGTTCAGCTTTTTAATGACGAACAAAACCGCCTTGTTCGTTATATCCTTGATAAGAAAAATGAAGAGGATATACGTTATATCCAAAAGCTGGTTGTGTATTCGAAAGAACTTGATGAGAGAGGAGATAAAGATAATCCGGAAAGCACTTTATTTTCATTGCCTTCTGATTTCTTTTCTTTTTCAAACATATCAGGCGTATTTACCAAAGGTGAATGCACGGTCACTGATTTTACCATGTGGGAGGCTAAGAATGAAAACCCACATGAGCTTCTTGCCGACTTTTTTAACAAACCTGATTTTGATTTCAGGGAAACATTCTATACAATAGGCGAAGATTCGGTAAGGGTGTATAAGTCTGGTTTTGATGTAGACACCGTTTATCTTACATATTACCGCTATCCTAAGGAAGTTGACATCGAAGGATATATTAAATCCGATGGTTCTAATTCAACTGATATAGATCCTGAATTAGATGACAAATTAATCGGTATTATTCTTAACATGATTGAAAAGCAATTTGCTTTGAATGAAAGCGAATACGGACGTTATCAAATAGACTCAAACAACGTCCAATCTCCTTTGTGACAAATAAGAGGCACATCCTAAATTAAGGATTATCAAAAAGCATTAAGAATTAATTAATTCCTAATGCTTTTTGTTGCTTATATGACTATCACTATTTTTGAGACAGATAACAGAATACTAATTTTTAAAATATTATAAGGCTATGGCTATCCATAAACCGTATGACAGACACATTATCTGTCCTCCGCACGCTAAGTTGGCGGACGTAGATTCTTTGTTGCTTAAAGAAGGTCAGATCGCTATCTATGATTTGGATGGTGAGCAGACTAAAGATGGTTTGAAAGCGTTGAAAGACTTGAAAGGATATCGTAAGGACGAACAACGTTTCCAGATCAGAATCGGACGTAATGAGATGGTGAACGACCGTGTATCTGATGATAAATCATTCTCTACACCTACGTTTGCTATTGACGAAATCATAGAAGTGTATGCTTCTGCTCCTAAGAGCAAAGAGATTAAGGTAGACGAAGTTATTTTCGGTTACAACGGAATTGACGACAGTACCGCTATTACAGCAAGAAAAGGCGATCGTATTCCTATCCATATTAAGCTTACAGGACGTTTGTTTGAGCTTCGTGGTTATCCGATGGGTGAGGTAAATATCGATGATTACATCATTTTCGAAAACTGTCCGGGTTGTGAGGATATGTGCTCAGAATGTGATCCTTGCGAAGATGTTGATATTTTGGCTGCTATCTTGAAAACAATCGAACGTATCAAGAATCAGCCGATTGCAGGTGGTGGCAAGGTAGGTGATTTTGTAGAAATCCATCCTATCCATTCTTGCAATGAACTGGAAAAAACTCCGGTGGAAACCGACATGAATTTCTATTGCATGGAAATGTGTGATACCGGTGATGCTTATGCCCTGGCTCAGCTTAAGGCTGCTTATCCAGGTTTGGATATTAAGAGAGTAGGACGTCATCTTTCTACATCCAAATATCAGGTGATGAAAGAAGGCGGTAAGCCTGCTGATTATACTCAAAAGCTGTCTTCTATCATGAAAGGCTGCGAAGAGTGCCCTGACGGATATACTAAGGTAGACGGCGGTTTGATTTATGCCGTAACGTTAGAGGATGATGGTGTTGATCAGTCTACTGTAGTAGAAAGCATTAAGAATGCCGTTAGTAGCACTGCCGAGAAAACAGCAGCCCAAGATGGCGGCGTAGGTATGTACACTGTGGCCGTAAGCAAGAAACTGACGAAGGCTGATATCGATGCATTTGTAGAAACTAATCCGACTGCTACAGTAACGTTCGTTGCTAAAACAGCAGATATGTGTAGCAATCCTGCTGTTACTACCGTTAGCTGGGAAGCATGTGGTTCTTGTAAGATTTCGAAAGAAGCTTATGAAATCACGTTGCCGGACGATGAATGTGGTAACAGTGCTAAAGAAGAATTGCAGGCAGCATTCCCGTATCTGACAATCGAAGATTACGGTACACCTGGTGGATGTCAACACAAATTCAAAACAACGGTCGTTACTAACATGGTTTGCGACGAATGCGATAAAATCTTCAAAGACTTCTTCGTATCTAAAGCTCCCGAATCTTATCGTGGACGCAACTGGAAACGTTTGGGTGCCGTAGCAGAAGATCTGTCCATTATCGCCGATCCGCTTCCTAAGAACTGCAAATGCGGTATCTTGTTCCGTGGTATTGACTACATGATTTCTCCGTCTGACTGTTTGATTGACCGTCTGACATTCCAAGAAGGTTCTGTTCGTATTGCCGTAAATGGAGGTTATCCGGATGAACAGCGCGAGGCTATCAGCACGTACTTCAACCCGATCCATACCGAATACAAACAGCACTGGGCTCCGCGCACTCACCTCGGCGCTGAATTGCTGGATAAAGAACGCGAACAACGTATGTTCTTCGACTTCCGTAAGACTCACCAGGAACTTATGGAACGGATGTTTACCAACGAAGAAACTCGCTTAGACCTGTTGGCTCCGTATGCTGATTATTCAGTAACGCTGAAGCCGGCACGTTACTCTAACGGCTTCGGTAGGGTAATTGATGATCACATCACAGTACACTTCCATGTACCGTATGGCGCTCACGAAGGTATTCAAGACCTTATGGACTTGTTAGCTGCTTCGGCAAATATCAAGCCCTGCAAGATTTGATTTTCCTTTTTTCTATATATCCCAAGGGGGAGGAGGCTGGTCCTCCACCCCCTTTTTTGTAATAAAATAATTTGAAATAGATCGATTTCATATGAATGGCGTGGATTCTTTAGTCGGTGCCTTAGGTAGGGGCATTGACAAAATAACCAACATAGTTGGAAAATGGGGTTCCTCCCAACCGGTAGATGACAGCAAATCCGGTATAAAAATAGGGGACAAAATCTACCAAGTGGTTGTGTCCTTAAATGGCTGTTATTGGTATCTTGACGAAGAAGGCAAGAAGCATCCTGTTTCTGGTATTCCTGCTACAACAGAATGGGAGTGGATTAACATAGCTGAGAAAGTTATCAAAGATTTCAAAACTTGCTACCGTACACCTGGTGGAAAGGTTGAAGTATGGAGTTGGTATCTTCTTAACGATCAGATGGATGTTCTTAAAGAAACCCATAGAATTACCGACAGTACCGATATGGATAATCCGGTAGGTAAGGTTCTTGCTAAAATACCGGACGAGTGGGTTATGATCGACTGTGATCTTCCTGATATGACAGAACGCGACATTACGTTCGTCAACAGATGTTATAAAACTCCGGATGGTAAGGTTGAAATAGAAGGATTAGAAGCCATAGATGATAAGATAAATATCAGGGAATCTATTTATACTGTTATTCAATCAACTGACGATAATTTTCCTTCCGGGCATGTTTTTAGGCTAATTCCAGAAAATTGGGTTAGAATGGTTTGTGACTTTCCTGACATGACAGAGCGAGACGTAACTTACGTTCTTGAATGTTACACTACTAAAAAAGGAAAAGTGCAAGTAGAAGGTTTGGTAGCCATAGATAATATTCTTGGGACCAGGGAAGAGGTTTATACTGTCCTTCAGTCTACCGATCCTGATATTAAGGTAGGGGCCGTGCTGGATTCCATTCCCGAAGATTGGGTGAGGATGGTATGTGATTTTCCTGACATGACGGACCGGGAAATTGTTGAAGTAGACGAATGCTACAAGACGGATGGTGGTAAGGTCAATATAAAAGGTTATCAAGCTATTGATGCCGTTCTTGGTGTAAGGGAACAGTATTATTATATTGTTAAGACAACAGATGATGCTTATCCTCAGTGGACGAGAATAGATAAGATACCTAACGAATGGACGAAAACCGAATGCGACTTCCCTGATCTTACAGAAAGACATATTATGTCCGTAGATGAATGTTATACTACTCCTGGTGGTAAAATACATCTTGGTGGATACAGGTCGGTAGATAGCATAATAGGTGTCCGGGACGAGTATCTTATTGTCTTAGAAACGACCGACCCTGATATACAAAGAGGCGCCACATTCAGCAAGATACAAGAAGGATGGCAACGTATTGTCTGTGATTTCCCTAATGCTACTACATCCGACACTGAAATAGTAGAAAACTGTTATAAGACGGGAAAAGGTAAGGTTCAGATCCGGACATACATGACAATGGACGGATACGGAAATACAAGGGAATTGAGACATATGGTGCTTAAAACAACCGATCCTGATTACAATATCGGATCTAATATTGATCAGATACCGGTAGGTTGGTTAAGTATCGAGTGCGATTTTGCGTCTGCTACACAACGTCATATAAGACAGGTGAAAAACTGCTACGTTTCTGATGCAGGGAGCATTTACGTTGAGGGAGAAATCGTTTACGACAATGACCTTGACGTGGACAAGATGGAGCTGACGGTCATGGAAAGCACTGACCCGGCGATAGCCGTAGGGACGGAGCTGGCGGCTATTCCCTCTGGCTACGTGAGAACAGTTTGTAGATGTAATTGTTGCAACCACTAAATCTTATTATTATGAGCTGTAACGAATATTTTTTAGTAACACTGGAGTCTAAACCGACTCCAGTTCGTCATAAATATACGAATTTAACAGACGAATGGTATGGTCCTGATGGTGTTAAGTACGAAGATCCTGATACGATAGCCAAAATCGAAGAACAAGCTACAGATAAGAATCGTATAGGGGATAACACCTTATATCAGAAACTTATTGAAATACATTCTCAAGGAGAGTCAATAAAATCAGACATCGGAGACATAGGTCAGGTATTAGATTACATAAATGGGGAGGAAGTGTAATGGGAACCATATCAGATAAGTTAATGAGGGTCATAAATACCAAGGAGGATATAAGGCAAGCCCTTATATCCAAAGGGTATCATATACCTACTTCCATACCTTTTAAAGAGTATGCGAAGATGATATTAGATTTACCATGTAATGCTAATTCTTTCCCAGACATAGAAGGCATAGTAGCCAGATATTCAGCATTAGGTCTTACTAATGAACAAATGGCAGAGAACCCTGTATGGAAAGACCTTACAGGTAATAGGCATGATTTACAGATGAAGAATTTCGCTTGGTCTGGGATGAGTGGAGTAGGTGGTTATGTTCAGAATTTTAATGATTTCAGAAACAATACTACTGTAGATAAAGTAAGAATTGATGAGCAAGGTAGCAATTCTATTAAAGTAACTATTTTAACTACAGGAATAAATAACGCTATTTATATAATAAAGAATATTTACCAATTTAATAAATCTTATTTCATAAAAATATCAAGTGAAGGATACAATGAAGGTGATCTATCTTTGTCATTTTATGCTCTTTCTACATCAACGGCTACAACAGTAAAAGTACCGTTAAATCCTAATGGCATCACTGAAATTCCTGCAATAAAAGAAGATGATTTTTTCGCTGTTTATCTTGATGTTGGGGGTAAAGTGGGATCAATTACCATCGAACAACTACCCCTCTACCCCGGCTTTATCCTCGGTGACGGAGTAGATGACTTTGCAGTTACAGAGAAGGAGCTTAACTTCGAGGATACCTATACGGTGTACACAGCGTTTATTCCGTTTCAGGATGATCCGGCAAGGAATATGATTTTGTGCGGGAAAAATGATACTAAAGACTTTGCTATTAACTACAGTGGTACGCATTTGAATTTTAAACCATCGACCGGTGTTAATCTTGCGGTACGTATTGATCAATTTGCTCTATTAGTTTGTAAGAGAAATAAAGATATAACAACTATAATTAATTTATCTACAGGTGAATCAAGATCACTTAAATCGGTCGAATTTATATCTAATCCCGGATTATATTACTTGTGGAGAAATGTGTTTGCCACTTTCCATGCTAGAGCTGCCATTGCTGGTCAAACAATCTGTAACGGATACTACTCTACGGATGAAGACGATGAAAAGGTTCTTGATTGGTATAAGAAGCAATATCCCTGGCTCTTCCCCAACCAGGCATGGACAGTGGTAGGCAAAACCAACGAGGACGAAGATCGTGCTACTATTGCCAACATTACGGGCAATGGTAATAATCTTGTGCTGTCGAATTTTGGGTTTGCAGAAGGGAGTGGCTACAATGAAGAAGGTGAATATGCTGGCTATCTAGTTACTGATGGGGTGGATGATAGAGTACAAGATAGTTCTTTTAAATTAAATAAAGATTGGACACTTGTAGGAGAATGGGTATTATTAAATCAAAAGGCAACAAATGCAGGAATTGTTAAACCATTCAGCTTTGTTATCTATAACAGAACAACAGGATTAAGCCTATTCATAAACTCAGGAACATCTGGAACTACTATAGAGAATGTTAAATCTATAAAAGCCATATGCTCTGATGGACGTATATATCTGGATGATTGGTCTGAAATGTTAATTAATAAAGATCAAAATATAACCAGTAGTACCTCTGTTTTGTCAATCGGTTTTAACGGTACAGCATATACTCAAATAGCTCTCAAGAATTTAGGCATCTACAACGATCAACTCCTCTCCAAAGACGACTGCATCAAAGCATATAACTATTTACAAACCCTAAAATCAAAGTAATATGAAATTCATTATCATACCAAAAGAAGTATATGATTCCGTATCTGAAGAAAAGAGACGTGAATTAGGAATAGACAGCCCAAGAGCGAGCGTAGACGGTTCTAAGGTTATTTTACATATAGATCATTATGACCATCTATTCAAGTCTTTAGATATGCAGGCTGATGACGAACCTCAATACCCGTATCCGGTATATGACAGCTCTTCTTCTGAGTTTGAATCTATTCTTTCATCTAAAGAATGGGTGTCCGATGTTAATAACGAACATCTTTGATCTTGTTATGGTTGGGACAATTGTTATATTTGTGGAAAGTTGAATAATTAAAGCGTGTGGTAGCGTTATCTACCATATAATCATCATGTTTCAGATAATAATCGGATGCGTTTTGGCTAATATTCTTACGATAGCAATCATCGGTTTATCCCTGTATTTAGTGTATCGTAAAAACGAAGACCGTTTAAAGGCTTTGGACTCTAAGATCGATCAGAAGGTTGAGGACGTAAAAAACAAGGTTGGCGCGGTGATGGATATCGTAGACCAGATCAAGAAATTGTTGGACAAAATCAATAAAAAATAAAAAATGGCAGAAGTAGGTTATAACAGTAAATTCGAAGGTCTGGAGGTTGATTCCAGACTTGAGAATGTGGTGCAGGCCGCTCCTGGGACGGGCTCAGAGTCGGGCAAAGGAGGCCTTATCCCGGCTCCCCCTGCCGGGAGTCAAGACGGTAGCAAGACTCTTCTTAGTAATATGACATGGGGAGATCATGTAACAAAACAGTACATAGATGATGCTGTTTCGGCAGCAGGGTGGAAGAAGCAGATTGTTAGCAAACTTCCTACTGTTGAAGAAGCGAAGGATAATGTCATGTATCTTGTAAAAGACGATGTGGCATCTACAGAAACTAAAAACGTGTATAACGAATATATTTTGGTTACTGAAGAAAGTGGTGGTAAGGTGCTTGAATCTCTTGGTATGGTAAGTACCGGAGTAGATTCGAATTATCTTGATCTATCTATGTTTTCAGGTAATTCAGGAACACTTGATGAAGGTTCGTTTGCAAAAGTTTTGGATGCATGCAATAATAATATCACATTAGGTAAGTTAGATGGTGATTATTATTATTTGAATTATTTTTTAGAAGGTAATGATTTTGAAAATAATTTTAAATTAAAAATAGTATTTGCCTCATTTACTAATGCCGACTCAGCGGTAGGCGCATCTGAATATGATATACAAATTCAGGTGGGGACTTTTGTTGTTATTCAAGATAAGACATATGAGATTATGAACAATATGGTTCAGTTGTCTAATACGATATTGTCTTATTTGAATTTTATGGCTATGCCCCCTAAGGTTGTTACAACATTGGAAAATTTACCAAAAGGTGCTCATAATATCATAGCCAACGTCGCTTCTGCTACGAATCTGTATATGACCGTATCTTCTGAGTATGTTGGGAGGGAATGGCAGGTGCGGGTCAACAACACCACCGGCACAGACATCACGCAGCCGCTTCCTACCTATGGCGTGTTCCAGAGCATGTCAGGCGATAGCGTAATAGTACCTAAAAACAGTTTTATAGAATTAAGTCTCTGGTTTATCAATGATAAGTTGGTTATCAGAGTAGGTGAACAAGCTTAATAGAAAGGATAGAGTATGCTTTATGTAAATAAGAATATAAAAGGTTTTTACTGGGAAGGATACGAGTTGGACCCCTCTTCTTACGGAGTAGGGTATTCTTACCAAGATTTCTTAGATGGTAAATGGGTTCAACTCGACTCCGATCAAGAAAAATTCCATCAAAACAATCCTGATGCGAGTGTGAAAGAAGTTATTGCTATGCAGCTTGACCCGGAGCCTCCTGGACCAACTGAAGAGGAGTTGCTTGCCAAGGCTAAGGACAAGAAAGTTTCTGAGGCCAGGGAATATGCTTATTCTGATGCTGTCCGTTCTTATAGTTTGGATGGTAAACAGATATGGTATAACAGCAGCATGAGACAGAAGGTTAAAAACGATATTGACGTAGCAAAAGGAAGCGGGATATACACCGTATCCGTAGCAGATTCAGAATACGAGCTTGATATTGCTAATACGGCAATGAATGAAATGCATGTATATGAATCTGAGTGCAACGATCGTACTGTTGCCATAGAAAAGGAAATAGCTTCTAAAACCGACAGGAGTGAAGTTGAGTCTATGAAAGTAGATGAAGGCTATCCTGAGAAGTTGGTAAGGACAAAGGATCAGATCATAGAAAAAAATAAGATCCTTGAAGCCAATGATCCGGAGAAGGCTACAGCCATGTACATGAGGGCGATGATCAACACGCCGGCTATGTTGGAAAACACTGACCAGAATCTTGCTCTTAAGATAAAGGGATTGTACCCTATCTGGGACAAGGATGGAGTTTACGGCGACAAAGGTCTTCCTATGGGCACGGCTGTTGTAAAAGGGCAGCGTTTCCGTAGCAAAAACAAACCTTCGGATTTGGATTGGACTCTGTTTGAAGTAAGGCAAAATCACAATCTCCAAGCCGACTGGGTCCCTGGTCAGGGAGGTGGAACTGAAAGCCTGTATATGGTTGTTCAAGAAAAGCATTCAGGTACGATAGACGATCCTATTCCTTGGGTATATAATTCTATTTTAGAGAATGGAAAGTATTACATTGACAAAGAAATTAAGTATCTTTGCATAAGAGATTCAGGCATCCCTTTGGCTTACGAGAACCTTTCTGATCTTGTATCAGCCGGATATGTAAGGGTTGTTTAGGTCGTAATTTGTTGTTAATGTTATGGATAACCCCTGTATATTTATTTATGCAGGGGTTTTTTCTTTAATCCCGACTCTACTTATTTTTCATATAGGTAATGTTCTGATTATCTTTGTGAAAAAGGTTAGGTTATGGAAAGAAGTGATATTATAAAAGAATTGAGTCAGTATTTTAGTATTGTTGAATTAGTTGGTCCTAAAGAATACGGTAGAGACAAAGATCTTTGCTGGAGGTATTTAAGAACTGAGTTGCTTCACACGATACTGGTTTTAAGAAAAGACATTTTGAAAACTCCGATGACGGTTAATACCTGGGAGTCGGGCGGAAGGTTTGATGAGCGTGGGTTTAGGAACAATATCTCAGACATAGTAAAATCCAAGACCGTATCAGGGTCTTTGTATATCAGTCCTCATATGCTTGGGGCAGCCATCGATTTTGATGCCAAGGGTATGACGGCAGAAGAGACAAGGAATAAAATAATTCAGTCGCAGGATCTACTTCCTTGTCCCATTAGATTAGAATCAGGTACCAATTGGGTCCATATTGACGTATATGACTCTCTTGGAAGTAGCAAGAAAGTAACTATGTTCTAATATGGCTTACAGATTTGTAGGAAGGATGAATTTAGAAAGTTTCTGGGCTTTTCTCATTTCCGGATTATCAGCATTGTGGATGAATTTCCAGGAGATTCACCACCTTATATATTCTATATTGTTTATATTAGCTATAAATCTTTTGTTAGCTACTATAAAAAGTATCAAACACTGCTATATCCGAAGAAAGAGAAAGAGGCCTTTTAAGATATTGACATGCATAAGCGAAATTGGAGTTTTGAAAATCCTTCTTGAGTTCGCGGCCTGCTCTTTCGGGCTGTTTACCATATCCGGAATGGATCTTATTATGTCTATGGGAGGGCATAAATCCCCAGAGTTTATAGACATGCTTCTTCAGTGGATTACGATATTCGCCTTAATATTATACGGTGGAATGGCATTCAAACGCCTCGGCGCCCTTGCACCTGATTTGATGATAGTAAAAGGTGTTAAGTATTTCTTTAGCAAAGTAAGTTGGTGGCAAAAAGTTCCATTCGGAGAAGAGCTTAAAGAAGGTATTAACAACGGTGATATACAAGAACTTTTAGACGAAGACAAGGAGGGTAAAAGATGTGTTTGCAAAAAATGAGAGTCAGGCATGTGTTGGAAGTTCTTCTACTGTGTTTTATGTCTTTCTTGTTTGGTAAAACATGCAAGAAGAAAGAAATAATACACGATATAGAAATAGATACGGTAATAGATACCATTATCCAACCTATTCCTGTTCCTCAGTATATAGTTGACGTAGGGGAGGTAGAAATACCTTTCCATATGGATGCTATAGTTAAAAAAGATACGATAAAAGACACTGTTTATATCAATATACCAATACAGAGAAAAACGTATCAGACGGATGATTATAGAGCGGTAATAAGTGGGTACCGACCAAATTTAGATACGATGACAATCTACCACAAAAGAGAAATAATATACGAAAAAAGTAGACGGTGGGGATTAGGAATCACCGCCGGATACGGATTGTCTAAAGATGGCTTTTCTCCTTGTTTGAGTATGGGTGTATTTTATAGAATATGGTGAGAAGCCACTGATGTAAGACGGACAAAGCCTGTCTTACGCCTATCCTGAAGTTCTATCCTACAACGGCAACCCCTACCCTGCAACCTACCCGCCTGCCTCGTGCTGCGGCCTGAAGGGACCTGCTCTGCTGCCTGGGCTGTCCTGCCTCACAACACACGACGGCCTCGCCTACCTGCCCTGCCCGCTTATCCACTGGCTACTTCATGGTTTTAAATAAAAGTTCATTCACACCTCACTCGCTTCGCTCGATTCGGCATAAATTCACTAAAGAATTAAATCAATATTTCTACGTTCTCTCATATCGCTCCCTACGGTCACGATATTCGTTCACTTAAAGGATTAAACGATAAGCCAAACAATATATAGGGCAATACGTTCCTTCACCTCACTCCCTTCGGTCGATTCGGTTTCAGTCACTCCATATTATGAGGAATAAAGAATAAGGTCTTAAAAGTTAAAATAATATGAATAACAAATAATTAATTAAAACAAGATGAATAATAATTCAGGGAATGAATAATAAAAGCGGGAACGATAAAATCGGGACTGTTTTTATTCAAGATAACTTGGTCCACCATGATGCTCAGCGTGTTACGATCCGAATATAGAAATACGGATACGTTTTGAGATATGGTATAGGTGCAAACAAAAAAACCTGCCCCCTATTTTCTCAAACGAAGGACAGGATAAAATATTTTTATCAAAATTTGGAGCAAGCAAACTTGTTTGCTATATTTGCCCAAAACGTAAATATAATATGAGCGTAAATATAATTGAAATAAAAGACGGGCGCAAGCTTCACGACAGACTTCTTAAGAAAGAGTCGGTCTCACCTTTAGAGGTTATACGCAATGAGTATAACCGTTTTAGCTATAATGTAGTGCGTAGACCGGAAGGTCAATGTTTAGGAAATTTAAGATATTTTAATCTTAATTATGATAGCAAAACAGGTCATTTCTTTAAAAAAGAGTTCAATTTAAGATATAGCAGTAATTTTGTAATCACCGACTATTGGAAAGATCGAGTGCGTTGTTTTATTGTTTGGAACTACGGATTTGGCCGTTATTTCCCGTATGCTGATTTTGTGGAGGCCATGGTGTACGATTATCTTATATACGGTCGTCGATCGGTTCCATATAGTATAAAGGTTCAGGAGACTGAGAGCAGGTGTGTTAGGTTTTATATAAATTCTGAGATATCTCACCTTAGAAAAGTAGGATACAAGGCTTATCGTGAGGAATTTAAGAAAGAGCATCCTGAATATTTCATAGATGAAAGTTGTCGAGTTTTTCGTTGTCTTGACATGTCATTAAAGAGAGAGGAGAAAATAGCGGCCTGTCATGCTCACAAGCGTGATCTTAGAACTCACATCATTGACTCTTTCATTGATAGGATTATGAAGAATCCCACAACGCTCCATTCTTGGTTTTCTGAATATGTAGATGGAGAAGGGAAAAATCGCACATGTTTTTCTGATAAAGCTGTTGAGTCGTTGAATAAAAGGTTGAAGAAGAATGGTTTGAATACGTTGAAGAACACAACCTTGTATCGACTATTCAGGAGTAGGGTTAAAGAAAGATTTGGTTGCAATATTAGGACCTTCTTTAATAATGTCCTAATGAGTGTATCTACTGAAGAGGTTATCACAAAAGCCATTAAGAAAATAAAAGGCAAGAACATGATGAGCTTGTACATTTTGGCATTGAAAAAGTACCGTAAGATATGCGAAGTGTATTATTCCGACGAAGATATATCCTTCGACGACATATTCCGGGAATACGGAGTAGATCTTCGAATGTGCGGGTAGGGTTCTTGCTCTCCATAACAATATACGTCAGTGTTGTGTTTTATCGCTTCATTTCTATATCTTTGTAGAAAAAGAGAAGGAAATGAATTACATTGATATTTTACCACAGATAAGGAATAATATTTTCTATGTCAGGATAGTAATGACCGACTACGATGTAGAAAATCAGATGGTTATTAGAATAGTAGCCAGAAGAAATGACGGCCTGTACAAGACGGAGGTAGTACAGTATCCAAATGAAGGAACTGATTACGGTGGGGAAATTATTGTTCCTATGTTTGGTATGGCTAAGTCGTTGGTAGCCCAAATAGTAGGAGTCAAGATAAATGGTACCGAGGTGCGTGTTAATAGCACCGAGGTAGAGGGAGCTGATATAACAGCCAGATACGACGATTCCCTTACCAGAATGGGATGGGAAGAGAGTATGAACAACATTCATCTTGATTTTGAGGTTATAAGCACCAACAATCCTAAAACACTTCGCATAGCCGATCAATCGGAATGGGGGATACTGGCAGACAGGCCGGCTATTATAGAGATCTTACCACCTGAAGATGAGAATAAGTATGTTTATTATCTTGGTAAGAATCAGTTGAATGTATTCAACAGTAAGACCCTTGGCATAAATCCGGGTCGTGGAAATGATTTTGAAAACCTAAAAGATGGTATATACGATATTACCATAAAAGGTAGTCCTTCCTCTTATTCATTTAACAGAAAGTATTTAAAAACGGATCTGATCCGTCTTAACATAGATAAGATATGGGCCAGGTCAACTGTGTTATGTGATCATGAGGATGATGACATAATTAATAAAATAAAAGAAATAGAGTTTCTGCTGGCTGCGGCTGAAGCTAATATGAGATTAGGTAATTTTGAAAACGTAAAACAATTATACGAAAAAGCATCTAAATTGATTTACGTTCTCAATAATTGTGAAAATTGTGGTTGCAAAATTTAATTAATTAGATATAAGTGAATTATGGGATGCGGATGTGGAAGAAGCGACATTGCTTCTGTTAATAAAAGTCGGGCTATAAAGCCTCAGTCGAATACGACACCTAAAGCTGATTCTAATGCGGCTTGTATTCAGAAATACGATGAACTTGCTGTGTTGGACAAGAAAATCATAGACCTTCATCGCAAATTTAGGTTTGTAGGGGGTGTAAGTAAAAGATATGCTGATATTCAAAAGCTGGTAAGAGGCTGGATTGTTAATTTGAAGAACGAGTGCCCGGATCCTGATGATCTTGCTACTTATTCTGAATACATAAATAAAGAATACGCCAGGTATTTTACCTCGAAGTGATATGGCAGCTACCGGAAGTACACAGCAAATTCTTTTCCCTTCATCTTACTTATGTGAGTGTGCTGATCGTTTTATAGCATGTAAGGCTGATCAGTATCTACAATATCATAAGTATAAGGTAGGTATTAAGCCTGATATGGATATGGTTCTTAAAATAGATCGTATGAGAAGAATCGTATGTGAGGGGGAATGCGGGTTGTGCCCGGACGAGATTCAGAAATTTAAAGAAGAACTTAATAAGATCTTGTCATGAAAAAAATGTATTACAACAAAGAATACAGAAAAGCTTTCAAGAAATCGGACTGTCCGGAAGATCTTGGTTCTGAAGAAACGTTTATCGTTCATGAGGCTGAATTTTGTTCGGATATAAGCCAGGATGATGCAGATAGGAAAGCGGAAGAGTTTGCGGAGAAAGAAGGTCCGTTGTATGCTAATAAAGTAGGTGGCTGTTGCGAGGTATATTATAACACAAGACAGGAAGGGGATTTCTTTAAAAATGATTGTCCTGATGGTCAAAAACAAGAACAACCTACACATCATGTGATAGAGGCCGGGCGTGTATGGTCTAAGTTCAGTACCGAAATAGCCAACTACGAAGCTGCTAAGATTCTTGAGCAAGAAGGGCAGGCTGCCGCTAACGAATCTGGAGTATGTAAAACCGTTTATTACAACGAAGATCAACATGGTTGGTTTAGTAAACGTTGTAAGGAAGGATGGAAGGCTCCTGAGAAATACAGGAGGATATACGCCGGTACCGTAACGTCTTTCATTAGCGTTGATGATGCCAATGAAAAGGCTAAGAAGATACTGGAAGAAGAGGGCATGAAATGGGTTAATGAAAATACCAAATGCGAGCCCGTTGTTGATGAATGTCAATTTGATTTTTGAAAATGAGCAACGTAAAATTTAATCCGACAGAAGGTGAGAATGACAAACTGGTGTCGGTGTTTTCTGAAATAAATGAAGGTTTTGATACGACTTTGAATTACACTATTTCCGATGAAGGGAATAAGGCTAAGAAGAACATCGTCGTTAATCAAGTTGGTAAAAGGGAAAAGTTTTTATCGAAGAAAGGGGAGGAATCTGAACCTTTTGTTTTGTCTGATGGTAATACTTTCAACGTTCTTAAAGAAGGTGCTTCAGGATCAGCATCCGCTTGGACTGAGGATCAGCTTCCTCCAGAAGCCACGGAATCAGTTGGCGACAAAAGCCTTCTCCCTTCTTGGGATTTTTACCTTATAGACATGACTCAAAATACCGGAGACAAAGTGCGTCCGGTTGGAAAGCTTCGTAAGAACAATCTCCTTAGATTTGAAAATGGAGATTTTGCTCCTACGGTAGGCATAACCGAGGAAATGAGAGCCGAATGTGATGTGGAGTTGTATTTGGATAGCGGTCACAAGAATAAGTATTGTGATGCTGGAGCATTTGACGCTAAGGCTTTTTACGAAGAGTATGGTATTGGTCAAAAACTTTATAATGTATCAGGATCAGAGGTAAGGATTTTAAGACCTTGGGAGACTACTTCAAAGAATTATAGCATATTCTTAGGATGTAGCAAGAGTCTGTATGTAGTTGATAAGGTAGTTGGCAAAAGCGGGAAAATATGGTCTGGTGTGTACGACGCAGACACGGTTCCTATGCTGGACGGACTTGACCTGCGCCAGACGTGCCCTGTGCTGCCTCCCACAGCCTTATCTCCTGGACCGGTATGTACAGTAGACTCCAAGGCAAGGTCTTTCTTTTTCTTGTATGAAGGAGAAACAAATTGTAAATCCGGAGCCGGAGTTGGTAACGCCTGCACAATGTTTCTAAATGGAAGAACTTATCCGAGAAGCAATGATGTAAGTCAGATCAATATAGCTAAGTATTCAAGGGCTAATAACGTAGATCCAGAATCTTCTTATCCTTTTTCAGAAGGTGGATTTTTGACTTTGAATGCGTATATCATATACCTTGAAATGTTGTACGGTACTAAATACTTAGTTAATCCAGACACTTTCGGTTCCGGAATATCAAGTAATAACGGAATAGGTAATGATGTCAATTATCGCAAATACGGAGGAGTGAAATACCGTAAAAAGGGAGAAGAGTCGTGGCTGTATGGAGTATGGGCTACAGATGTTTCTATTATCCATTATGAACCTACTAAAAAAACTTATTTTTCTAATCTCATAAATTCAGAGTATCCTAAAGAACAGTGCATGGAAAGTCAGATGGCTGCTTCTTTTGCATTTGAGACAGGAGTAGAGGAAGGATTAGAGTTTGATTTTTATGGAGGAAAATATTGGTATAAGAGCGTTCAGGGAACCAAAAGTATGGCTGAAGGTCATATGAATGTTATTGTGTTTAAGGAAATGACTGGTACCATATCAGCCTTAGACGAAAATGACGAACCAGCAGAATTTGATTTGGAAGTTATTTTAAGGATGTCTTTATTCGATGGTATGAATTTGTCTGGAGACATCTTTAGGTATTGTGGAGGGGGATACGAACAGGTAGGAACTTGTTTAAATGATCCTAATGTCACTCGAATAGGTAATACTATTGATATCTATATAGAGCCAGATCAAAAGAAATGGACATATGAGAAAAGGTCTATTATAAATAATGGTGAGGTTTTTAATTTTGAATCTAAATATAAAAAGATAGCAACTACCCAAAATTTAGGAGATAGTTATGCTTTACACCGTATCCCTTATGCCGGATGGAAGGATAAAAAAGGGGGAAGTATCGGAACAGGAGAATGTTTTTATACATATGACAATTGCTACTGGGCTTCAGTTATCGGTACGAAGTCCAGAGTGGTTGCTCGTTTCGGCGGTTATGCGTACAATGGCTTTTGCTCGCCTCGTCATCTGCATGCGCATTACGCCGTTTCTGATTCGTATCGCTCCTATTGCGGCCTTGCCCAACTGTTGTTAGACGTCAGTCAATCGCAGGTTTGATGGGCGCAACCTATTGATGGCGCGGCCATCATAAGCGCAGCGCTAAGGCGCAGCCTTGTGTAGTGTATAGGGCTTACTTGTGATATATCATATTTTCAATATTCTGATTATAAGCCACAAAACAAGATTTAAAAATATTTTAAACATTTTGTTTTGTGGCTTTAAAATATTATATACACATTTGCATCGTAGAAATACGAGAGACAATTAACACTATTATTAACAATAAAAGATAACACTGATAAATCCGTTAGTCTGCTAACAAGTCTTACATTGCGGATACGTTTTTAAAGGCAGCACTAACCGTTTGGAATACATTGATTGACTTCTTATTGTGATGGTGTGGATAAAAAACACTATCTTGCACCAAAAAAAGAAAGTCATGAATTGTAACACTTGTAAAGATGACAGACCTGATATTCTGAGATCTAATATTTGTATCGGGTCTGATCCATGTAATGACTGTACGGACAATTGCGAGATTCTTCCAAAAGAATGCGATTGCCCGTATGGTCATTTAAGCGATCATTGCATTCATTATACAGGATGCAAGACATTCATATCCAAATTAACTCCAGGTATGCCTTATAATGAGGTTATGCATAATATAGAACTGGTTTTTGAAAACATAGATAAGTTTTTGGATAGGATGGTTGAAGAGAATACGCTTTTAAAACAAAGGGTTGAACAACTTGAAAAACAGTTACAAAATGGAAAAGAGTGCACAAATTGGTGAGGGCTTAAGTGGCAAACACGTATATGTTCCACATGTGGACGAAACGCCGGTGCCATGCCCGGACGGATACACCTGCACGAACTGCGTGTACTGCGCGGACGGCATCAACGCTGGCTACTTCAGTCTGGCTCAGAAATCTGATCTTACGGCTTTAATCAATGCAATGATATGCCGTATGGAATATCAGGATAGGGAAATAGAATTTTTAAAACAAAAAATAAATATTTTGAGTAACAATGGCAATAACAGGTAACGGTTGTTTTGGCAGTCATGGTGGGTGCGAACGCCCGCATCATTGCAATATTCCTTCTTCTAACATATTCTATGATGGAGAAACTATAGAAGAAGCTGGTTTGTATCATGGTATGCCTTTAGACGGAGCTTTGGCTAATTTAGCTAAATACGTTTCAAGGGCTATTAACGTAAGTGGATCTGTCAATACGGAAGTGTTTGACGGTACTTCTCATGTGGTTCTAAAGAAAGATCCGGCAGAGATTTTGCTCGTATCTTATTGCGGGGGTGTCGTGCCTTCTGATATGTATAAAGTCCAAGGTCGTACTGTTAGGTTCTGCCGGGATATGTGTCAACAAGACGAATTTGCTGAAGTGAGGGTTGTTTACCGAGAAGAGGCAAATAGTTCTTATGGGTTCCATTGTTAATTTAGGAGGATGAGAAATGGCAGAAAAATGCAAAGGATTTATATGTGGGGGTAATCTCGTTGATGGCTCTGTGCCTTCTGATAAGTTGGATAAAGAAACTATTGTCGAGCTTATTAAAGAGATTCTGAAAGAGGAAATGCACGAATCTTGGCTTAAGGAAATAATAGAAACCATACTTAAGGAATCTATTGATTCAGATTGGCTTCGTGAGTTCTTTAAAGAGGTTCTTAAAAAATATGCTAAAGAGGAATGGTTTAAGGACATTATCTGTGGCTTAGGATGTGTAGGAGTACAAGAGATATTTGATGTTATTCCTACTGACATAACATTTGAAGCCACAGGCGGTACGGCTACGGTACAGGTTGTGGTAGATGATGGCGTTGAATGGGAACTGACACTTTAATAAAGGAGGGTTATTATGAGCAAAGAAAGAATATATAAGATGGATGATGGTTCTTGGCTTACCTCAGATAAGAAGGAGGGTGTCGGTCGTGATAAAATGAATTTCGATGCTCCATCTTGGAAAGGAAGGGAAGATAGGATCACTATCCGAATTGTGAAGAAATCCGATACCGAAAGCATGAAAGCCATTACTTTCAGGCAAAAAGGTATTAAGATCACAGAAGTGTCGGTTAGTAGGCTGGAGTTCCCTATATCTGGTGGAGATAAGCAGATCCTTATTACCACCAACGCTGCTTCTATTAATTCCCTTATTACAGGGGAAAGAGAGATAAAGAGCGTCATAAAGGCATTTACTACCGCTTCCGGTTTAAATATTGACGTCAATGATATTAGGCTTGATTATGGTTTCCCCGGTGATCCGGGTCTTGAAGACACGTTCCAGGTTTCGATGATTGTTTCCATGCCTGGTAATGAGAATGGGAATGAAGTTAATGAGAATATAACTATAAATGGTGTACTGATTCCTATCTATCAACCCGGGAATGTTGTTCCTTACATTAAATTGGATAAGGAATTTGAGCAAATTGAGGGTGATGAAACAAGCACGCAGTTAAGTATAGAAAGTAATATAAAAGATTATGTTATTGAAATAGTTGAATGCGAGTCTGTGGATAAGGAGGAAATTTACCTGGACAAGGATGTTGTTGATCTTGATTCTGATGGGTCTCCTGAGGTAATCAACGTAAATACAACTCCCGAAAATTTAAGATGGAGGATTAGGAATGAAAGTAGATAATTGTTGGGCGAACATAGATAAGAAAGAAGGCAGTCTTAACAGTAAGGTTAATATTTACTTTGATGAAAATGATACTGGTGTCAACAGAAGTGTCAAGATAAGGGTGTCTTCCAGGAACGGTAGCGTATCTGAAGAATATACGTTAGTTCATAAAAAAAAGGAACAGGTAGTTTATAGAAATAAAAGACAGTCAGCTCTTTTCACAAAAGAAGGATGTAATCCTGAAACAGAGAAAGGGGAAGAGCTCGAGTATATTGTTGAGGCCGGAAAATACACGTCTATCATATCTCAGTCTGATGCTGATGACAAGGCTATGAAAGACATTGAGCAAAATGGTCAGAACTGGGTTAATGAGCATGGTCGTTGTATAACCATATTGTGGTATAATGTTAAGAAATCAAAGTCGTTTAGAAAGAACGATTGCGATCCTGATACTGAAGAAGGAAGTTTGGTTACGATGACTATCGAAGCCGGGCAGTTCTCTTCTACTATAAGCCAAGAGGATGCTGATCGAAAGGCTGAAGCTGAGTTGGATGCCAATGGTCAAGACTATGCTAATTCTCACGGCACTTGCAATACCGTCAAATGGTACAACGACAGGAAATCCAAAATGTTCCAAAAAACAGATTGTGAGGTGACTGAAGTTGGATCTATGGTAGAGTACGTTGTAGAAGCCGGCCGCTTCTCTTCTTCTGTTTCTAAGGAGGATGCTAATCAGAAGGCTTTGGATGCCTTGGAAGCTGAAGGTCCAGGTTATGCTAATGAGCATGGCACCTGTGAAACAAATTTATGGTATAACGTAGAGAAGTCGAAAGTATTTTATAAGAATGACTGCGAAGATGGGTTTATCGGAGCTCCTTACACTTACACAGTAGAAGCCGGTAAATACACATCAGACGTAAGTCAAGAAGATGCTGATAAGAAAGCTCTTGATGATATAGAGAAAAACGGTCAAGAACAAGCTAACCTTAATGGTGAATGCATTGAGGATCCTAATTATTTTATAGGAAAGGCTTCGGCTCGTGTTCAGAAAAATGATTGCGATGCCGAATCTCAGACCGGAAGCTTCGTTGATTTGACTGAAAAGGATCTTGCCGGATACCCAGATGCTTTTGTGTCAAGGGAAAGCCAGGAGGCTGCTAATACGCTGGCCGAAGCTGCTATGGAAGAACAGAAGCAAGGTCTTGCAAATAAGAAAGGTACCTGCATCGATAAAAATCAGTTTGTTGGTGTATATAGCAAGGTGTTCACAAAAGACAATTGTGAAGGAGAAGGCATAGGCTCTCAGGTAACAGTAGACCAAGACGATGTAACCGGTGGTCCTTTTACTTCATACGAAAGCCAGGAGGCGGCTAACGCGCTCGCTCAGGCTGCTGTCGAGCAACAGGGCCAGGCCATAGCTAACCGGGACGGCCATTGCACGTGGACTGGTAAATACAGTGAGGAATTTACCAAAAATGATTGTACTGAAGGTCAGGTAGGATCTAAGATTACGGTAACCGAACAAGATGTTGTTGGTGCTCCTTTCACATCTACCGTAAGCCAAGATGATGCTAATAACAAGGCCAAGGCTGCTGTCAAAGAGCAAGGTCAGGCTATTGCCAATAATAAAGGGAATTGCGAAGATATGACGGTCTATACCGGTCATTACAGCAAGAGATTCGTTCCCGAATGCGAGGCTTGTCATAAAGGTGTAGAGATGGAGGTTACGGCTGAGATGGTAAATGGAAGCCCTGTTACATCAACAGAAAGTCAAGAGGCGGCAGATACAGAAGCTCGTAGGATCGTAGAAGAAGGCGGTCAGGCTTATGCTAATAAAAACGGCAACTGTACGCCATTAAGCACCGATCCTGTATGGGAAGACGTAGAACCGGAAGAACTTAGATGTAGCGAAGGTAAGTCTCAGAAAAAGCAACGTGATACCAACGAATGTTCTGAAACCCATAATCAGGAACGTTGGGTGGACGGCGGAAATAAGGTTTGTAGCTGGACCGGTCATTATTCAGAAACGTTCCAGAAGAACGACTGTGAGATACCGGATTCAGGAACAGAAGTAGAGGTAAGTGAAGCTGATGTTGAAGGTAATCCTTTTACTTCTTTCGTAAGTCAAGAAGATGCCGATAATAAGGCTAAGGAAGCTGTTAAGGCTCAAGGACAGAATATTGCCAACCAGAAAGGTAAATGTAGGTTCGTAGGCGTATATAGCAAGGAATTTACGAAAGACAATTGCGGATCATGTCAGCATGGCGTTCCGATGAGCGTAACACAAGACATGGTGGGTGGACCGTTCTATTCTAATGAAAGTCAGGAAGAGGCAAATAGATTAGCTCAGGAAGCCGTAGAAGCCCAAGGTCAGGCAGTAGCTAACAAAAACGGAACGTGTGAAACAGATAACACCGACCCTGTATGGGTAGATTCCGAGCCGCTCGAAACCAAATGTGAAGGTGGTAAATCTTATAAAAAACAGGTTAATACCAACGAATGCTATGGTGGAGAAAATGAACGATGGGTAGAAGGTGGAGATAAAGTATGTACCTGGACCGGAACATATAGCAAGCAATTTACAAAACAGTGTGCTGACGGCGGTGTCGGATCTAAGGTTACCATAGACCAAGATGATGTAACTGGCGGTCCTTTTACTTCATACGAAAGCCAGGAGGCGGCTAACGCGCTCGCTCAGGCTGCTGTCGAGCAACAGGGCCAGGATCTTGCTGACGCGCAGGGAACTTGTACCTGGACCGGTAAGGCAAGTAAGGTCTTCACCAGAAACAATTGCGGAACCTGTCAGCATGGTTCTTCTGTTACCGTAACCCAAGATCAAGTAGGTGGTCCATTTACGTCCAATATCAGTCAAGCTGATGCTAATAAGAAGGCTCAAGATGCTGTAAATTCCCAAGGTCAGGCAGTAGCTAACAAAAACGGTGATTGCGTAGCTGATAGCACAACTCCTTCTTGGTCTGACACCGGAAGTACCCGTTGCGACGGTTGTACATCTCAGAAGCAACAACGTGACACCAACCCATGCTCTTCTTCTTATAACGATACAAGATGGGTTAATGGAGGTGGAGAATCTTGTACAGCCTGGTCTTACTACGAAACAGGAGATTGTGTGGGCCATACTCAGTATGATGCTTATCGTGATAGCTGCTCTGGTAGCATAGATCGTCAATATTCTGTAAGTTGTAGGAATTGCTGTAATTGCGGATCTTACGGTTCTTGGAAAGAAAATGGATGTAAGGGTGATCAAGTGAAATACGTTCGTTATGATGATTGTGGTCATGCCGAATACAAATACGAATATGAAGTTGGAAAATGCGGATATGCTCCATATGAGTTTCAGTTCCATGATGGAAGAACAAACAAGTCGAGATCTGTCTCTGGAGAATCCCAGGATATTGAAGAAGTTATCATAAGTACTAAGAGTAATTCGTATATAGGTTTTTCTGTTAAATCGAAACCTGATTGGTGTTCTGTCGATTACAGAGATCAGACATCTGAAAGTATGAAGGCTGTGGTGACGTTATCTGCCAATACAACATCTTCTTCCAGATCTGGTGACATTGTTTTTGTTCAAAATGAATCTGGAAAGACAATTACTCTTAGTATTTCGCAGGCAAGACAAATGCTTTATAAGTTCACATTCGATGATAATACTACTTCAGATAAATCTTTATCTGTTCAAGCTGCATCTAATGATGCTCAATATACAATCAAAAGTACATTGAATGGTTCTTATCATGGTTTTGCCACTACATCTAAACCTTCTTGGATTACGACTGAGTATAAAAATCAGGCTTCTGATAGTATGGTTTGTGTTCTTAAGATAACTGCCAACACAAGTACATCTTCTTCTCGTACTGGATCCGTTGTGCTTACTCAAAATGACAGTGGTAAAACATTGAAAATAAATGTTACACAAGCTGCGGCTGAGGTCAAGCTTGTACCCGCTCATATCACATTGAAAAACGGTTCTTGGGCTACTTATAAGAAGAATAATGTTTCTTATAACCCTGGTGCCGGCAAGTGTATTGCTGGATTCGAGTGGACTGGAGATGAAAATGGAGATATACGAATTTATACTTGCGACATCAAGGTTGTAGATTCTAGTTACCGTGAGATACCTGGAGCTACTATAAGCATTGGAACTATAGCCCAGAGAAAACAACCTGGAAGCCTTTGTTCGTATTTCGGAGCTGTAGCGGGAGGTATATTGGCAGGATATGTTCATGTTGGAGATGAGAATAAGGAGACTACATGGTATATACGAACTATAAACGTATCCTATAATGGCAAATTGTATAAGAGTGCTACTGTAAGGCAATTTGAAAAAACAGGTATTTCCAAGAATGGTGGTATATTTAATGTCTATAATGAGTCACCTGCTTCTTACAACTTTATCGTAGATGGAGCTGAGTGCGGTGATGATAGAGGAACTTTAAAATACTCTTATTCTCAGATGAATCTTAATCCAGCATAATTAACAAGGGAGGGGATTTAGTTCTCTCCCTTGAATGTTTTTTGGATTATATTATTTTGTTTTAAGTATTGTCTATTAGAATAAAAATGATTAATATTGCATATCATTCAATTTTAAAATTTTAGTATCATGGCTTGTAAAAAGAAAGCTCGTCAGGGTGGTGAAGTCGATAAGAAAGACAAACCTAAAATGCGCCAAGGCGGTAGTGTTGGAGGCAAGATGAAAAGAAAGAAGACGAGCACTAAAAAGTGATTGAAAACCAGGGGAAGGTACTGATCGCCTTCCCCATTTTAATAACATAACAACAATTTATTATGAGCAACAAGTTTATTAGTAAAGGGCAAAGGAATGTCTGTGTGACGTTTGTGAAGTACTATCCTGTATTGATGCAGGTTATTATGTTAGCCAGCATTTTTGATGAGTTTTATCCTTTTAGTATCACTAATTGGCTGTATCCGATATTAGGTCATTCTCTATCATGGGACCTATTTCTCTTGGCTTTTCAAGAATGTTCAGGTTTTGTATATGGCATAGGTTATTGATCTATAGCATGATTTTTAATATCTGTGTAGAATGGGTTACGGTTAATATAGAGATGCCTATTGAGCACAATATCGTAGTGTGGTCTGTTATGGCTGTTACTCTGTTGATAATCATTGCCTCTATTGTTTTAAGATTTAAAACAGGATGTTTTGAAAATGAAGGAAATTCTGACAGAGACGCTGCGTAAAAGTGGTGCGGCGGTATGCGATAAGATAAAGGAGATGTTTTTAAGCGGGGAATGTGATCATCTTACAGCCAACGTTCTTGAGACATGGACGCAGCTTGCTAATCCGGCTAAGTATTATACCGGGGAAGAGGCTGTTTCTTATCTTAATGTAACTTCTAAAAGATTTTATGAATATCTGAAGGCGAAGTTAGTTCCTGATCCGGTTAAGATAAAGGGATTCCCTAAACCTTTATATACGAAAGTTATGTTGGATGATGCTATAAAAACCATATCCGGCATGAGTGAAAGAGAGATTTATATGAGGATCTTGAATGCCAAATCAAGAGAATCCAGAGCAAAAGAAAGGAGGGGAGCATGATTACAAATGGTGAATTTGTATCAAGAGTCGTAAATGGCATTCATGCCCTTGATAAAGACTCCCATGTTAGCCGGAGATGGATATTGAATATCGGTAGAACTAAAGCCGAATCTTATACATCCCAGAGGTGGGATGATGGGACGTTGCTCGGCGATCACCGGCTCCTAACTTACGTTACTTGCCTGGAGATGATTGAAGTTGACAAGATAGTTTGCTGCGATGCTGAATTTGCGTTATGCAATACTTTGATGCGGTCAAAGCATAAACTTCCAGGGCTTCTTTATTCTGCTCTTAGACCGGCTATTACTAAGGTGACTAACGTAGATAACACTATATTTTTTAAGTTCGCTGAAATAAAGTCGTATCGTAATGAACAAAAAAGACCGTATGCTAAATACGTTAAAGAACGGCGTCCTTTTTATTATGTAGAAAACGACTATGTTTATATACCGGATTTTCATATAGAGCTTATTAACGTAGAGTTCTTTACAACAAGAAGAAAGAAGGCGCTGGAATTAATGGCCTGCGATCCTACACCTAAAGGGTGCGAGTCTGAATGGGAATACGAATTTATCTGTCCTATCAAGCTAATTGAGTATGTGGTAGCAGAGACGATAAAGGAAGTAGCGTTCAGGCTACAGATTCCTGTCGATGAAAATCCGAATCTTGATTCCAATCAGAAAAGTCAAATTGTTCAATAACAAAATATTATTTATCTTTATTTGGGTCTTAGTTGTGAAACCAAGACCCATTTTTATATAAACTTAGTGACATGAAAAGAACATCAATACAATCACCGTATTTTGCAGCCTACTACCATCGTCTTATGAAGAGAAAGAATGGTTTTAAGAAAGGCATGATAAGAGACAGGGGAGAGGTTTTAAGGCTGTTGTCTATTATATGGAAAACCGTATCAGAACATTATGTGGAAGCTGATGCCGGTGTTTACGTAGATAACGTAGGATACTTATGCCATGTGCTTATACCGGGCCAGCGCTTTGCCGTCAGGCGGGACCTGGACATCGTGAGCAGGCTCGGCACCAACGGCTACCTCTATAACCACCTGGCTATGGATTTCGCAGACTCCAAAAGATATTATCATTTTGTAATACAAGATAGCTTGAAAAAGAAGTTAAGGGTTAAAATGAATAAAGGACGAAGATATCGATTTATGTACAATGAAATACTTGCTAAAAGAAGAGTGTTTAAAGATTTCCAGATTAAGAGAGTTTTCGAAGACAAGGAATTAGGTCATAGAAATAAGTAGAAAAAAAGTAGCGATCATCCTTTGTGTATATAGAATAATCGCTACTTTTGCATATCCGTCTACTTTCTCAAGCGGGCGGATATATGGAGACAAAGGTAAACAATTTTCAAAACAATGCGAAGAACAGTAGCATTATTTTGACGCAAAAATCCAGCGAAACGGAAACTAACGGAAGTGTAACAATCTTTAGAAATTCAGAGTTTGGAAACATTAGGACTATAGTGGACCCTAATGGTGACGTGTGGTTTGTAGCTGTAGATGTAGCTCGATCGCTCGGTTATGCTACGCCTAAAAATCCAGTAATGAAGAGGATACCATTCTTTTGCAACTATCTGATTTTCAGAGAGGCTCGTTTTGGGCTCCCTTGTAAATCAATGAGTTAGATAGCATACGGGTAATCAATGAATCCGGGTTGTATTCTCTTGTTTTGTCTTCCAAATTAGAATCTGCAAAGAAGTTTAAACGATGGGTAACATCAGAGGTTCTTCCCTCTATAAGAAAAACCGGTTCCTATTCTATAACACCGAAAGACTATCCGTCTGCATTAAGAGCATTAGCTGACGAGATTGATGCCAAAAATAGAGCCATAGCCGAGAGAGCACAAGCAGAGGCGGAGAGACAGCAGGCGATTAAGACCATAGAAGAGCAGCGTCCTGATGTGGAGTTTGCAGAGTCATTTAAGAAGGTTGATCATGAAAACATGTGGCTGATTAGAGATATTGCGAAGAAACTTGAGCAGAATGGTATTATCATCGCCGAAAAGAATCTTCGTTTGTTTCTTGAGGAAGTCAAGTTTATGTTCAGGAATGGACAGGGTAAATGGGAGCTGTACAGTGATATTGTTAAGAACAAGTTTAGTGTTTATCGATCTTATTTTGTTGACAAATATTCCGGGGAAAGAGTTAATCAGCAAACCATCTACATGACTGGTGCCGGATATGAAGTCACACTTAAGGGGATAAAGGAAAAGTGTAGGAGCCTTTTCTTGAAGTATGGCAAATTTGAAGATCCTAACTTTTAAAAATACAAAATAGGTCATTAGACAAATTATTTATATCTTTGTGGAGGTCAGGTTTGTTTCCGGTCCTCCATTTTTTTTAAAAAGTAATGACAGTCGAAGATTATATCATAGAGTTAAAATCGTCTTTAAGATCATTTGACAAGCGTGATCTGATAGATGAAGTATCCATCTACAAATGGGTCGAAATCGCCCTGAAGAAGTTTGGAGGCGATATTACTATGCGTAAAGAAGCGGTAGTGGACGTCAAGCGAGGACAGGCTCGTATGCCTGGTGATTACTTTGATCTTATTCTGGCTTTTAAATGCGATTTTAAAGGATATGAGGTGCCGGAAGGTGATAAGGTGATACCAGAGCTTCAAAATACAATAGCGTGGAAAGAACGTACCGAAAGAAGTTATAGATGGTGTTCTTGTGATGAATGTTGTAAAGAAGAATGCGAGAAGGTGATAGTTGAAAAATTTTATATCAACACCCACGATCGCGATCATGAAGTTCGTTGCTATTATGACCGGCCTGTAATGTTAGGTCTTGCTAAGCCTATGCTTCGTGATTCTTGTTTAAGTAAATGCCGGAATAAGGTAGTAAAGGATAGTCCGTATGAGATAAATATCGTAAACGGATTCTTGTATGCTAATTTCGATGGTCCTATTTACATGCAGTACCGGTCTCTTCCTTTTGACGGAGAATCTAACATAATCATACCAGACACGCCGCAGGGTCTGGTCCTGGATTATGTCGATAATTTTGTGAAGATGAGATTCTTTGAGGAACTGATGTATAATGCCGAAGCACAAGGAGCTGCCGATTTATTTAAGTTGTATGCACAACAAGATTTGGTTAAGTTGAAAAATGCGAAGACCGAACTTAAGATGATGGGAATGACATTGAAAGGTATGTACGAGCCTCTTAGACGGCGTCGTGCTGAGTTTGAGATATATACTAAGGCGTATCCTGTAATTGACAATATACTTAAATTGGTATGATTGAGGTAGCCTTATTTATATATTTATCTGGCGTTATCGCATCTATGGTTGTTTGGTCAATCAGGCAATTTAAAGGATATGCGAGTTTGGTAGAAACAATGTACTGCCCGATAGTATTTTTGTTGAGTTGGGTATATGTATTTGAAATTTTAAAGATTAAATAATATGTTGGAAGTTCAAGCAAGCGAAATAGTAACCGCCGACAAAATGAGAGGCGTGGGGCCGGCGAACATCCTTCTCACAGCCGGACCGAATCCGGTAGCTGAAGATCGTAGAGGTGTAGCTAAGGTAACGGCTGGTGGAGAGAGTAAGAACGTTACAATCACACAAGCTGCCGGAGAGCAGGTTGTTGTAATTCCTGAGTTCGATTATCTTGTTCTTAGGTACGGATGGGAATCGGAAGATGGTTCCGATTTTGATACTGCAACCGGTTTTACCAACACAGGCATATCAAATGTGGATAATAAGTACGTTGGATGGAGTAAGCAGTGGGCTACCACCCAACAACAGGTAGGTGATTACCTTATTTACGGTGGTGATAACATGCAGTCCGGTCTTGAAGGTGCGCTTATTAAGATGAAGACCTTGCTATCAGCTCCGGGCATGGACGAGTCGGAGCCTAATATCAATGCCGACATCTATGGTAATTGGTATGGGAATAGAGGGCGAGGAAATGTCGTTGTGTCTTTTACAGCCTACCTTGGAGGAGAGATGGTTAAACAAGGATTTAATTTCATTAACGAAGGTGGCGAAGAAGTTTATTCCGATAGCATTACTACCAACGTTTCGGCTCATGGTGAAACCAATTACCAAAATATAAAAGGTCTGTACACTAAGATGGGGACGATGGTCTACAATAAAGAAAAACGAGATTGTGTGATCGTAATAGGGTAATGGCATGGAAGATCTGTGGAGTAAATACGATAAGATAAAAGAAGTCTTCTATAGGGATTTCGTTTATGATTCCAGCTACACAGAGCAGGCCTCGTGCATCCCACTGTCGTCGGTGAAGAACGGGGTAGGCTGGGTCGGCGACGGAACCATTAACCTGGCTCAGTATCTCCAGTTCCTATACACGGAAATGGTTCTTGGTAACAAGACAGAAGATGATGTTCGTAATGCCATACTGGTGCTTACTCGTCTTGCCGATACTACTTATGATCTATTTTTTAATAGCAATAAAGGTATTTATTTCAAATTCGAAAAAGGATTTTTCTTAAGAGATGACATACATGGTGAAGACGCAAACAAATTTGGTCTTTCCAAAATAAGTTCAGGGTACACTAATGGTATAGAGTTAAAAGACGAAGACCCTTGCTTTTCTCCATTCACTTCACAAGATCAGATTTGGAATCTGGCTCCGATATTAGCTTTCTTATCAGAAAAAGGATTTGAAGAAGCCAGGCAAGCAGGATACGATATTTTTGAGTACGTTATTAGAAACAGACACAAGATATACAATCCTTATTACAGTGCCTTGCTTCATCATTGGACATTCCTTCCTGATATGGACACTGATAAGGTTAAGCCGTGGGATAGGGTTAGCAACCGTAACAAGAATCTTAAATACAAAGTTAAGGTTAAGAGAGGAGCTAACAATTGGTATTTCTCTGGAGGGTTCAGATGGGCTTTTAAGAAGTTTGGGGGCGAGTGTAGTACATTCTGGCATTGCCTATGGTATAAACCATTTATATTCTTAGCAGATAGAGTATATCATCCATACATATGTAAATGGTTTGGTATTAAGGTTAAGAATAATTCTTATTATTGTCTTGGATCCACAAATGAAAAATCATGGTACGGTCCTGGATTTAATAAGAGGCTGGTTAAGTTCTTTAATAAGTCTTTGGAAGGATCGGAGTTATTTATGCCTCATCTTGTCTTCTTGCAAGAAGCCGAATGCGTTGAAGGAGATAAACTCAGGGCCTATTTAGATAAATGGGAATGGGATGGTGTTAATTCACCTATTGAGTTTTTGATATTGTGTAACTGGTACAAAATTAAATTCGGAAAATGAAAATCTATTACAATTCTAAGATAGCTAAGTTGTTTACGTTCATTGACGGCTATAAAACAATTATGCTGTTTGGAGCCGTATTTACCGAACGTGATGCCATATCATTAAAGGCAGAATATCATGAAGGGACGCATTGTAATCAATATCAGGCGTTGTTTGCTACGGGCTTTATAATCATCTCAATCATAGCATTAGTATCTGGTCTTAACGGCCATGCAGGATGGTGGATGTTGTGGCTGCTTACTATCCCGGTATTTTTGTACTATGTATGGTATCTGGTTGAATACCTAATAAGATTGTGTATATACCGGAATCACAAGAAAGCATATCACAATATCGTATTTGAAAGAGAGGCCTTCGATCTTGAAAATGACTGGAACAAACCTGGTATATTTAGAAGAGAGTCTGAAGGGTTTAGTTTCTTGAAATATTACAGAAAGGAGTATTATTATGAGTAGGAGAAGATATTTTGAAGAACGAAGATCTGGTAATGGAGCTATTTATCATTGTATAAAAACAGAAATAGAACCTGGAGATAAAATCAGATTATTTAATTTAATGAATAAAATCAAATCCGATACAATTAGCCAGGATAAGATAAATAGTGTACTGAATCAGCTTAGAGAAGGAACAGCCTTTAATATTCATACTCAGAGTCCAGTTTCTTTTTTGCAACAGAGAGGGGTAGTATGTATCGCAATGATTCTTTCTTTGTATTTGTTTGATTATTTATATTAAATATAATTATATGATTTACAATAAGTTATTATATATAGTGGGGGGGGTAATTCCTGATATATTATGAGGCGTCGTTTTTCTTTTGATAAAAATAGGGAGCTTGAAGACTTTCTTATAAGGTTTTATCCAGCCGGGGATTACACATGGATAGTTCCTGATGGCTGTTTTCTCGTAGACGTTTTTTTAGTTGGAGGCGGAGGTGGCGGTAGCTCTGCCGGCGGTGGAGGTGGTTATACCAAGACCTTCAAATCTGATAGCAAAGGTTGGAAAGACGGAGAGGCTATTGCTGTAAAACCAGGTCAATCTATTTCTATAACAGTAGGAAAAGGAGGAGAAATGGTTTTTCAAGCTGAACAAAATAACCCTGGTAAAGAGGGGGGTTACTCTCAATTTATGAACTCGTCTTATAGAGCAAATGGAGGAAAGGGAGCTGATAAATGGAAGGGAGGAGATGGTGGTAGTGCCGGCGGTTCATCATATACACAAGATGGTGCTTCGGATGGTGGAGACACTAATGGAGAAGAGTATGGAGTAATCAAAGGTCAAGGTCATACCACCAGAGATTTTGGAGAATCCGGCGGTAAAAGAAATGCCGGTGGTGGGAGTGGAGAAACTTACACCGGAGTAGTATTCCAAGGAGGAATATCTGATTACAGTGAAGGATCTGGCACAGGAGGAGCAACAAAAGGATCTGGTAAAGGAGGTGGAGGTTATGGCGGCGGCGGCGGCGGCGTCAGATACTCTATGGTTTATGCTGGAGCTGGTGGTGATGGCACTGTTTTGATTAGGGGTAAAAGATATGTGACAAGGTGATTATCTGCCATTTTACGCTCACTTTGAAAGCCCATGATTAAATCTCTTTTGCTATCTTTGTGACAAACAGTTATAAAATGGCAGCAGAAGATAACAGAAACATAGCGGTTCCTCAAACAGGTATGAACCGAGATCTGCATCCGTCGAGTCTTACGGATCAGCATTATACGTTTGCCTTGAATGCCAACATCGAATCCGAGGATGGTAATGTTGGGATGAGATCTAATGAGCACAGTAATCTTAAATGCATTGATTTCGATGGGTTTAAGATTACTGGTTATAAGAATGATCTTACTTCAGGCAATATCTATTTTTTTATAACAAATCCTGAAACAGGCGTATCTAAAATAACTTATTTCAAGCCTGAATCCGATACAAGTATCTTATCCGACTCCGATCTAGAATCTATGGTAGAAGGATCGGAGTCGTTGTGTTCTGGCATGAAAACTTTGCTGGAAGACAACGAGCAAGATCCGTGCCTCAATTTCTCTATCTATCATCCTATAAAAACCATAGAAATAAAGACAGAGAAGTGTGGTAAGTGTATTTACTGGACTGACGATTATAATCCCCCCAGGTATGTTATTGTAGACAAGGCTCTGACTCCTGATGATGAAGGTGATATATGGTATCATTATCATGGGTATAAGATCTGTGATAAAGAATACGATAGGAAAAAGTTCATGCAGGAGAATGGTTGTTTTCTGGCGTGTGAGAAGCTTAGGGTGTTTCCGCTACTGGATCAGCCATGTGTAGAGCCGGTACAGATAGAGTACGGGGGCAGCCTACGCGCGGGCGTGTATCAGTTTGCTGTGGCTCTGTGTGATGAATTTGGCAACGAGAAAACTAACTATACTTCATTGACTAATCCTGTGCATGTATTCGATGAACAATATATTAGAATTAATGATGGGAAATGGGGAGAAAGAACTAATCTTGGTATAAGACTTAAGGTGTCTAATTTGGATAGGCAAGTTAGTCATTACAAGGTGGCTGTTATTCAAAACACTGTTGGATATAATGGTGAAACACAACCTGTAGTCGATTATTTCATAGAAGGTATTCATCCTATTACAGAGAAGACTATATACTATTATTCTGATCTTAATAATAAGAGGACAACATTTGAACACATTTCTTTAAAAAGAGCCATATATAATACATCAAGAGGAATAGTGTCAGTCGGAAACCGTCTTCTTCAATATGGTCTTACGGCAGAAAAAGAATGGAATTTACAGCCTGTAGTTTCTCTTATGGGGCATTTTCTAAAATGGCAGGCGTCGGTAGCTCACGAAGACCTGTATAAGGATGGTAATGCTTGCTCGTTGTATGTGGGATACATGAGGAATGAAGTATATCCTTTTTCTATCTCGTTTAAGACATCCACAGGATATAAAACTCCAGCATTCGTTCTTGTTCCCCCACCTTATGATAAGGCGAGAGAGGAAATGAACAAAGACAGTATCCCATACCAGTCTATAAACGCATATGCTCCGGATTGCTCAGGTGTTGATAGGAAATATGTATGGCAGTATAGCAATACGGCAGGAGATGGGGTATTGATTGACGACGATGCGGTTGTTATAGATGAAGAACAGAAAGAGTGTAACAACCCGGCTACTGTAGGTCAAACTGTTATAGTGGAAAGCAATTTCGCTACTTTTAAAGGGAAATCAAGATTTATTATCGATTATGATGATATTGTAGGAACCCCTATAAATTATTTGTCTGAAAATATAGGTCTTGTAGCTTGTAATAATAAGGAGAATGGAAACAATGAAAGACAGATATGTGATATAGCTACCAAATACAGAGAAGATGGAACACAGGATTATATGGAGCCAATTGATCATATTAGGTTACCAGAAATGGAAGGAGACTGCGAAGTACCTCATCGTCAAGAATCTATATTGTCAGCTCCAGTTCCACTAATGACAGGCCTTGTAGAAGATTATATCTATAAGGCTCTTAGCGAAATGGAACACGTCTCTACAGATTATCTATATACCACAGGAGGAGAAAATCAGAATAAGTATTCTGTGTTGTTTAATTACGAGACAATGGATTCTTTATCTGAATGGATGGAGGAAGCATTTTTTGGGTATAGCGCTGGCAGCATATCAGGTGATGGCAATCAACACCTTTGTTCTGAGTTTTATCCATACTTACAACCTGGATCTGTTTTAAAAACCGTGTCTGATGCTATATACGTATTAGATACCATGCCTTGTACATGCGGATGTTATATTGAGAGTTATTGCTCTGATCCTACTGTGTCAAGAACTGATTATAACAACTTTCAAAATTATAATTATCTTCTTGGAAGTTATATTCTTCATATAGATGGATGGAGCCAAAAGATAAATGGTGTAGGAGATTGGCGAGCCGGTAGATCTACCAGTACAGTCATAAATAATCAGTATAGATCAAAGAACGGACCCAGGTATTGTATTGAGCAATTTTGGCCTGAAGCTTCTGAGAAGTTGCAAGATATGATATATAAAAATTCGGATACCGGTATAGATGAAACTGATTGGAAATTTGAAGGGTATGTAAACAATGCTACATTTAATAATCCTACAGGGGATAAGCTTAGTATTGGATTCGCATCTGAATTTGTGGTATGGAAGTTTGTCAGAAATGTAATGACAAATGCAAGATTTATTAGGATTAATAGACCAGAAGAGTGGGACATAGAAGGTTATAAAGACGAGAACAAAGTTCTTTATCTTGAAGCTCTTGGAAAGGTAGATGGCATAATGGATGCTGTGTCTACCAATTACGTTCGTGTTTCTTTTTGGAAGGATGTTGAAACATGGTCCCCTCTTGGAATAGTACCAGTTGAATTTGATAGACCTGAGTATGAATCATCTCATTCCGTTATTGTTAACATAGCAAGACCGGCTTTCGGAGAAATAAATGAAGAGTTTTTTGATTCTATAGGTCAAAATTATTTTTATGTTACAATAGAATCTCCTATTGTAGCGGTTCCTTGGATAATGACGTTTAGACAAATTCAATTTTGTTCTTATAAAAATTATGATACCCCAGAAGAAGAAGAAGAAGAAGGAAAGAAGCCTTCCCGTGCTATTCTTGGAGTCGCTTTTGCTACAGGTAAAACCATATATCCTTATATTTTTGGTGTAAGAGAAAAAGAAATAAATAAGGTTGATTTGTCTGTTGATTCAATAACATTAAGATCGACGGTAGTATTTGCATCTAAATGTCAGACATGTGGAGATAGGCCTATTAATTGCAAGCCTCGTCCTTATAAATACGGGGATTTTGCATATTGGGAATCATCTGAGAAATATCCTGCTAATTTTGAACTTTATGATAGTAGTAGGATGAAAATAGACACAGGTAGATCTTATGATGATCCAAAAAAAACAGAAGCTTATTCTAATATTATGAATAAGTTAACAGAATATTATGGTGCTCCTTTGTCAGACAAAAATGGATTATCTTATTTCAAGGGTCATTCTTATGGAGGAGTAGATACTTCTACCGTATTTTGCCAACAACCTATACGTCATTACCGGTTCCCAGATAACAAGCATATACCTTTTATGAACAGTGATGAACGTGGATATGACATAGCTTCTGAAATATATCCGGTAGGTATTATGGTAGATGAGAACACCATACAAGTGTTTTTGGATTTTGCGGTAGATTCTGGTTTGATTACGCAACAACAAAGAGATACGATCGTAGGATATGAACTGTATCGTGGAGATAGGAGGCTAAATAGGTCGGTTGTGGCCTCAGGATTGGCCTACGATATGCTTAGATACATAGGAGACGATGGTAATGTAAATATCTATCCTAATTACCCATATAATGACCTATCACAAGATCAATATAATTATACGTCTGGCAAAAGAGACGAGTTTATATCCCATCCTTTCGACAAAGGAGGAAACGTGTGGTATTCATTTTGTTCGCCTGATATTTATTTCAACAAGCCCGAACTTCCAAATGAAGTATGTATAGACGGGTTTCAAAGAGGAATGTCTGTAGGCAGTTTTATACCTGTCGAAGATCATCCAAAATGGACTATCTTAGGTCCTGCCGCTTATACGATGGCTGCGTCACTTGCCGCAGTTGAATCAAGTGCCACAATAGCCGCTATGATAGCAGAAGAGCTTCAGATAAGGGCTCAGTCTGGATACATAGGAGGGTCGGCCGGTCTTACCGGAGGAGGATTCCTAACGAATCTAAGTGTGGCCATGCTGTTTTCTTCAATGGTGTCAACCATCAGTCAAACTCTTGCTAAGGGCCCGATATTGTACGGTAAGTACCGTTATGATTGGCTTAATACATTTATAAACAATGGACCAAGACGTAATCATGCATGGTATTATACTTCTGTAGGATTATATAATTCAATGATAGGTATAACGGACCAGGATAAGTATGAACGAAATTTTGCTCGTGGTTTATCTTCTGTTAAGTACATGAAGTCCGGTGTATATCCTATGATGGATGCCAGTATGTCATCTAAATGGGGAACCGGTAAAAACGATAATGAGGGACGATTCTTATTTGTTAATAATATAGATCGTGAATCTTCGTTATTTTTATCATTTGGTGATCCAGGTGAAAAAGGAGATGGTAAATCGAAATATTTATTGGAATATCCGAACTATGTCTACAACTACGACAGTAGCCGTATAGATGATTTGGTTATTGCTGGAAGAGATGTTGTAGCAGGAAGAACATTTGAGCAATCCAAATCAGTTTCATACATCTGTTCTCCGTATATGAGGCTTATGAGATATAGGCCGGATCAATATGGTCAAATAGAAGATATAAAATGGATTTCCATAGGTGGATGTGGATTTTTCACTAATGAAAAGAAACTGATGTTCGGTGGTGATACGGTGATAACCAGATTTTCATTAAAGAGAAAATTTCCTGTTTTTTATAATAGTGCTTTTGGTATTGGAGATATGATACCTTTCCCTTACATGGATTATAGAAATGTAGGGTATCCAAGATATTTTGTTAATTATGATACCGGAGAAGACGCTCTTGAGACGATAGATAACGAACGTTTCAATAGTTGGACATCATCTAATAAAGGAAAATATGCTTTTTACCCAAATAGGAAGAGCTTGTATGAATTGAATGGTGACACCTCTGGTAAGTATGTAGATGGCAGATTTTATACATGGTTCTATGGTATTCCTCAGTTCCTTGTAGAATCTGAAATAAATTGTAATTTCAGATTAGAGGGCCCTCAGCCTCATGAATTATTCTATCCAAAAGTAGGAGATTTTGTTTGGTGGACACAAGAAAAGAACGTATCTATCCATAGAGACAATGATTACAAGATAAGTCCTATCTATTCATCAAGAATGACATTAACACCTAATGTATTGCCGGCAACATACGAACGTCGTTTTTATGATTGTGCTTACCAGCGACCTAATGGTGTTATATGGAGTAGGGCTGACGTATCTGAAAACAGTCAAACAGATCCGTGGCTAACGTACAAGCCTATGGACTATCATGAGTTCCCAGCCAGCAACGGGAAGCTTATTCACATGAAGCGTATTGAATCCGATCAGATTCTTGTCAGGTTCGAGGATCAGGTTTCACTCCATAACGCCATAGACGTAATCAAGGAGCGCACCTCCCCAGGGCAGGCTGAGATGGGCACCGGCGGTCTGTTCGCGTCCCGTCCTCTGGAGTACAACACGACCGACCTCGGTTATTCTGGAACCCAGAGCACTGAAATAATTAGTTCAGAATTTGGTCACTTCTGGGTAGATACTAAAAGAGCACAGGTGTTCATGACCGATCCAAACGGACGTAATCTTAAGGAACTTAGTGTAGGTATCAGGCATTGGCTTAAGCGTCATCTTCCGTTTAAGATTCTTAGATACGGAATAACTAATATCTTAACCGGTACAGAAATGACAGAAGAAGATACGGATAATAAATTTATAGGTCTTGGTCTGTCTCTTGGATGGGATAATAGGTATAAGAGGGTACTTATCACGAAAAAAGATTATATACCTGTTAAGAACCCGGCATATTACAAATATGATGGTGGAAGGTTCTTGTATAATGAAACAGAGGTGTTGTCAAACGATAAGGAAATATCCTTAAAAGACGAACAGTATTTTAAAGACGTGTCGTTCACTATCGGATATTCGTGTCTGAAGCAAGAATGGATATCGTATTACTCATTCTGCCCTGACTATTATATAGAACAGCAGCAATATTTCCAAACAGGAATAAACTTCCCGGCATCAGATGAAGAAGGTGGCTTATGGAGTCATTTGCTGACGAATAAGAGCTTCCAAACGTTTTATGGAACAACATATCCATTTATATTAGAAGTGCCGATAAAAGAGAAATATAACGGTTCTACGCTGGCTTCTGTTGAGTATGAGCTTGATGCAAGAAAATACGTTGATGATGTGAATTACACTCTTGACAGGAAAGTAGGTTTAGATACGATAACTATCTACAACGACACAAACAACTCAGGTGAAATTCATCTTGTTCCAGAAGAAAAGAATAATTTAGCACAACGTATATCATATCCGAAGATCGTAGGTGACCATACTGAGGTCCTGGATACTGAGGTATATAGAAGACATAAGTTAAACGACTTCTTTAATAGAGTTGACGATGACCGATCTGAAACACCTATCTGGATCAAGGACGATAACGATATAAATAAGTCGGTTAATCCTGATTCTCTTAATTTTAGACGGTCATGGCTTGATAGGTTAAGAGGAAGTTGGATACTGATGAGGATAAAGAAAGTAATTAGCAACCGGAAGATTATATTCCAGTGGTTTATTTATGAAGATAAGATTAAGAATAGATAAATTACAATATTCAATAAGTTGAAAATAAGTAGTTTTTATTTTGTGATTTAATAATAGTTGAACATATTTGTAGCGCCTATCGATCCATCGCGGACAGGTAGGCGCTTATTTATTAACAATAAAACGATGTAAAATTATGAAAAGTAACGTGTTATTGCAATCAGAAAGCAGAGAATTGTTGGGTAGAAACATTTCTGTTATGTCAAAAGACGGTTTTGTGCGTATGACAGAAGTAATGGAAGTATTATCGCAGAAGAGAGCTGCTATGGGGTTGGAGCCTAAAAGACTTGATCATTTAATGTCTACGTCGTCTTTTCAAGAGAAAATGAATGCATTGATTAAAGAATTGAATATCAATGAATTGACTTGTACTGTACGATATCGTACACTCAAAGATAACTCATTGAATATAAGTAAATTAACTGATTTGAAGAAATATGGAATGGCATACAGGAGAGGAAAAGGAAAAGATCAAAAATGGTTTGTTAATCCGTATTTTTTTGTTATGATAGCCTTAGAATTAGATCCTGAAATATATGCTAAGGTTATATTATGGCTTACCAACAACTTTATAGAAAATAGAAATATAGCTGGTGAAGCTTACATTAAGATGTGCAAGTCTGTTTCTTCTTTAATAAAAAACAAAAGCGAATTATCTGATAAGATAAAAATAGTAGCCAAAGCCATAAATTTTATTGTTTTCAATAAATATGAAGATGGGATTAGAAATTTTGCAACGAAGAATGAATTAAATGAAATAATATCAATAGAAAATGCGGTTGGAGCTATAATTGATGGAGAGTTCGTTCATTCATTTGAGGAATTAAGAATGTATTTAGGCAAAGAGTGGAAAAAGAAATGGGGTAATCCTATTATGACCCTAAATTGACACGCTTTTTTTTATTATGTAAGAAAGTTTTTGCAAGAACTTAAATTTGATAGCCGTAGGATGAGTAACATCATTCTTCGGCTTTTTTTATTTACCTTTGTTGAAAAACAGTTTGTCATGAAACAGGTATCGTATAAAAATGACATATATCCCTACAATATAAGGGTATTGCTTGGAGCAGATGAAGAGTATATAGTAAAGACGTTCGCCAACCTGGAAGTAGAAGATCGGAGCTGGGAGGGGTGGACTGATGATTATGGTGGCAGAACTATTTTCGTAGGAAACCGAACCAATCACAGGAAAGAAATATGTTTCTTATTTCATTCACTGTCTAACATGGATGTGAGGACCATAGGACATGAATGTCTGCACGGTCTTTCTCTGTATTGTAAGTATCTTAATATAAATTACAGTTTTGAAGCCGGAGAAGATGAGCATGCCGCCTACCTGATGGGATGGTTGGTTGACAGAGTTTGTGATGCTTACCATAAATTCAAGAAGGAGGAAGAGAAAGATGGCAAAGAAGAATAAGTCAGATTGGAAGCCTTCAGAAAATATTCTTAAATATTTGAAGTCGTGGGAAAAGTTTAGGTCAAAACCGTATGACGATGGTGAAGGAAATATTACTGTCGGATACGGATTTAACTTGCCTCACCTTCTTAAAAAATACAGAAAAGGTATAACGGAAGAGCAGGCAGATAAAGAATTTGCAGGCGTAGTAAATACGTTCGTTCCTGAGTTTAGGAAGCTTACTCCAAACTTTGATAGTTTAAACAATAATCAGCGTGATGCTCTTTTTAGCTTGTATTACAATGCCGGGGCTGATACTTATATGAAAAGTCCTAAGCTATTCAAATATCTTAAAGAAGGAGATTTTGATAAGGCGGTTAAGGAAATAAACCATGACGAATGGAAAGACGACATGGATGGCCAGAAGAAGCGCCGGGCCTTCGAACGCCTGGTGTTCTCTACACCGACAGACCAGCCTTGGACGGTGGATGACGACAGTAACTACGTCCTGGTTGAAAACAAGCCCGTAGAGGACAAATCTGTAGGAGAAGGTACTGATGATTCAAAATACGAAGACGCTCGTCATGTAGCCGCAAAATACGGTGATACAGGGTATGTAGGTAGAGGCTATGATGGCAAGAAGGTTAGAGTATCTGATTCTATTATTGAGTCGGTAGGGATATCCAATAATGCCGATCCTAATAAATGGTATGAATCCGTTAATCCAATATTAGACACTGATCCTATTAGTTTGATCGCCGATTTTATTCCTACTATGAAACGTATGTTGGATCCTAATAGGGAGCGATCAGGGGAAGATACAGCCACGGATTTTGAAGAAAAAATGTGGAAGGCTTACACTGATGGAGATATAAGTAGATTGCCGGCAAGCAAGTATCGTTTTGATAACGATGATGATGATGCTCAGTACGTAGGATTGCCTCAAGAACAAGCTATTTTGATACAATCTTTATTAGATAAAGAGTATATGAACAACATGCTTGACGAGGCATATAAGGATGCTGATGAAAAAAGTAAACAAAAAATAAGAGATTATAAGAAGGTACTTGATAAACTAAATAAAAATATATTTGAAAATCCAGGAAAATGGATTTTAGTAAATGAAGGCGTAAGTCCATTTAGAGAAGAAGTATATGGTGACAATTTTGAAAAAGTAAACGAAACTTCTGGATTGGGTGCGTTGAAGAATTTCAGTGTAAGATGGGATCCGGATGCTGGTATGTTGGATGTGAAGGATGATTATGATTTTAGTCGAAAGAAGATAGCGGAAGACATCATACCGGAAAGGGATGTCCCTCTTAGAATAAGAGAACGTATCAAATACGATCCTAAAAAAGGTAGTGTGCTTCGAAATAATGATAAGGCTTTACCTAAAAGGTTTGTAAGGAAATACGAAGAAGGTGGAGAAGCTAAACATTGGTGGAGTGATACAGACAAGAGAGATGAGATTATAAAAAGACAAAATGACAATGGAGAGTGGCAAGAAAAGAGGAGGAGATTACTTGAACAAGCTCATTCAGATCTTGAAAAAGGTGAAATTAATGAGGACGAATTTAGAAGAATAGCCGGGTTTTCAAATATACTTGATATTGCAAATCCTGTTATATCAACGTTGGGTATAGTAGATGATGTAAGTAAGATGGAGGAAGGCGGCGTGATTGGAAAACAGCGTGAAGCATATGAATACTTTACTGGAAAGAGAGGCATGTCTAAGATACAGGCGCTCGCCATCATAGGTAATCTCATGGCTGAATCCGGTCTTAAAGACGACATATACGGAGACAACAAAACATCATATGGCATACAGCAATGGCACAATGAGCGCATGGATAAGTTATTCAAGCACGCCAAAAAGAAAGGTCATTCTACACCAACATTCAAAGACCAACTTGAGTTCTTAGCTGACGAATACGAAGGGAAGACCGGATATTCTAATTTCTTATACACAAGAAAAGGAAAAGAAGGACCAGGGTATTACAACTATAGCCGGCAGGATTTTATGAACGCCGATAACCTGAAAGATGCTGTAGTAGCTTGGAACCAAGGAGCAGGACGTCCTCATAAAAGCGTGATACGAAATGATGACCGTTATAACTATGCTATGGAGGTTGCTAAAAATCTTGGTTTGGATATTGAAGAAAATTCCGTGTCTTCGTATGGTCAAATGGGATTCGGAGATGATGGAGAAATAGCAGCATCGGTAACACTTCCAGAGGTAGAAGTGGCAGCCGCCCTCCCTAACCCGGAAGCCCCTTCCCAGGAAAGACAGTCCGAGGAAGAGAGATTCCGTACATGGACTGAAACGTATGGTAAGGACATCGTAAATCATTTACTGACGTTAGACGGGAAAAAGGATGGTGATGACAGTGATTACAGCATGATGTATAAACAGCATGAAAAAGAAAGCGAAGAGGATAAGAAAATGGCTTTGATTAATGCCGTGCTTCCAAATATTCAGCTTCGCATTAAAGGCGTCACCGAAAATTAGAACAAGACTGTATTTCTTTTACATTAATAAATTCAAGCCGGATTTGAGACTCGTTACACGGATACCGAAGGTTGAAGAACGATATCAAGATAATCCGGTTTTTTTGTGCGATTTCGTGAAGGATGGAACTATCATCGCCTTGGTTTAACAGAACCTTGGTTTAACAGAACAGACCTACGTACTTCCACTGTCCTGACGGGCATGGACGCCCGTCTCGCCTACAAACCTGCCTAATTCTCCACTGGCTACCTAATATAATTATTAATAGCCTTGGTTTAACAGAACAGACCTACGTACTTCCACTGTCCTGACGGGCATGGACGCCCGTCTCGCCTACAAACCTGCCTAATTCTCCACTGGCTACCTAATATAATTATTAACGTCACTCCATCACCTATCTCCCTTCAGTCGATAGGTTCAGTCGTTTTTAAATATTATATGTTCTTTCGCATCGTTCCCTTCGGTCACGATACTCAATTTTTTAACACAATTAGGCTAACAATACAATGACGGAAAAAGTAATTTGTCAATCCGTTCACTCACTTAACTCCCTTCGGTCGTCAAGTTCATTCACTGAAAAAGTAATTTGTCAATCCGTTCACTCACTTAACTCCCTTCGGTCGTCAAGTTCATTCACTGTAAACAATTATATGAATAAATGATAAAGTATATAAAATAATATAAATAATATAATGGATAAGATCATTGAAAATGGTCTTAATATTAAGGAAAACGAAGACTATTCATAGGCGTAGTTTTAATTCAAGATTTGTTGTCCCACCCCTGACGGTCAGGCGGTTACGTTTAGACCCGTTATTTCGTCTCTTTTCCAAACTGTCATAAAACAAAAAACCTTGTATCCTATTTCTCTCAAACCGGATACAAGGCCGTGCATTTTCTTCTTTGATCGTATGATGAAAAACCATATCTTTGCACTAAAACAAACACAATATGGACACAAAGTTAAAAGAAATAACAGATCCTCACAAGTTACACGACAAGCTCTTTAAGAAAGAGCAGGTCTCTCCGATAGAAGTTATATACAATAGCTTCAGCAACTTAGGGTATAATGTAGTACGCCGTCCAGCCGGTCAGTGTTTAGGCAACTTGAGATATTTTAATCTATTTTATGACAAACATACTCATCATTTTTATCAGAAAGACAGGAAGTTGAGATATTGTAGCAATTTTCTCATATCTGATTATTGGAAAGATAGAGTGCGATGTTTCATAGTTTGGAACTTTGGTTTTGGAAGATTCTTCCCATACAAGGACTTCATAGAGGCTATGGTTTATGACTATCTTCGATATGGAAGAAAGTCAGTTCCTTATCTTAAAAGCGTGCAAGAAGCCGAAGAAAAGTGTGTAAGGTTCTATATCCGGTCTCAGATAGATATGCTCCGTAAGGAAGGATATGCCGCTTATCGGGCTAAGTTTAAAGAAGAACGTCCTCAGTATTTTATTGGAGACGATAGGACGGTGTTTAGGTGCCTTGACAGCTCTTTGAAAAGAGAAGAAAAAATCGCCGCATGTGTAGCTCATAAAAGGGCTTTAAAAGAAGGTATTATAACTTCCTTTATCAATCATCTCAAGAAACATCCTACCACCTTGTATTCGTGGTTCTCGTCAGAGGTGGACAGTCAAGGAAAGGACAGGCTTTGTCTATCTGAAAAAGCCATTAATTATCTTAATAAGAGACTGGCTCGCAATGGGTTAAAGTCTCTTTCTGCATCATATCTTTTTAGAACGTTTAGAAAAAGGGTGAAGACCTTGTTCGGTTCCAATGTCAGGTCGTTCTTGAATAGCTGTCTGATGTCTGTTTCAACAGAAGAGGTTTTAACTAAGTCTATGAAAAAAATAGATTCCAAGACGGTGCTATTTTTGTACAAGAGAGTGCTTAAAAAATATCGCATGGCATGCGGTCTTAAGTACGATCCTGATTCGGGCGGTTTGTCTGTCATACGTCCCTGATTTTTAAACCTGTTGCATAACGTTGGATTTTTTCGTTCGTTTCTCTTATCTTTGTGAAAAAAGATGATATGAGATTACGAATCATAAAAAATCGTCCGGTATTCGCTCCTGGTGGTAGTGTTCAGTATGTTACACAACAGGCTGATACGACATCTAATCCTTATATTGATATGGATATGTCCAATGTTCCTGGTATGAGTGAGATAAATTCGGAAATAGACATGATGGAGGCGGGATTTGACAATATTATAGGTCCTGACTATTCTACTATAAAAATGCAAGAACCTTCTATTCCGACTATGAATGTAAGTAATAACAATACGTTCGATCCTAAGTCTATGACCAAAGGAACTATTGTTAGTGTTGATAAAGAAGAAAATCAATCAAAAGAAAAGCGATCACAGGATGGAAATCCTCTCGATCCTATGACTATCCCATATTACTCACCCGACCTAACCAGCAGAGCTCAGATGTTCGGATCCAGCCTTGGCAGGATACGAGCTGGTAATAAGGTGGGCGCTAACGTGGCTCAAGCTGCCTTATCTGGTGTTAGTTTAGGATTAGGTCTTACCCGTAATATCATGGGAGCTTCATCTGCTGCATATGCTGCCAGCAGAGACGAGCAGGCTGCAAGGGAAAAACTTGCCAAGGAGCGTCGTCAGCAATTCATCAAGTGGGAACGTGAAGGTGGTGGCGTGAATTTAGGTAACGGTCAGAAGATGGATACGTCCGATATGACTGGAGAATACATTTATCCTCTTCCTAAATCTATGGAGGATAATGCTAACGTAGAGATAGAGAAAGGCGAGTATGTGCTGACTCCTGACTCCGTAGGACCTATGGAAGCCAAAGGGAACAGACATGAAGATGGTGGCACTCCCGTTGATTTGCCTGAAGCTCATATTATTTCAGATTACCGTACTATCGATGATGATTTTGCTTCTTATATTAGAGAAAATTACGGTATTAAGGCAACGTCTAAAGATACGTATGCTACACTCCTTGATCGATATAAGAAAAAGATTGGTTTGTCTGATAAGTACGAAGATCAGGAGCGTGTATATAAGAGATTGGGGAAAAATGAAGATGTAAAAGATAAAAATACATCTAATCTTAATGCTTCTATTCTTTCCAAGTACGTCAATGAAAACCAGAAAGAGATAGACGAGCTTGAAGCACAATTTCGTTCTTTCGCTGAAATCGTTTATGGCAAACAGGAAGAATCTAAGCGTAACGAGAAGATGGATGCTTTTTTCAGGGATGGCGGGGTTGTTGATCTGAATCAGGTAAAGAAACAAGCCAAGGCTTTTAATATTGCAGAATCAGATGCCAAGAACTGGATATATGACGAGTATGTTAAGCAAACCAGAAAAATGGCTGAAGGTGGACCTACTCAGAAGGAGCTGGAGGAACTTAGAAAGAATGCTATCGGCTACAATAAGCTTATCAATCAGTTATTTGGACGAACTCTTAATATGACTGTATCTGATGTTAGCGGTCGTGAGCAGATTCTTAATCCTGATTCCAGTGTAAATGCCAATCAGAATCTACAACATAGAAGTAATTTAGGATACGGCAGGGTAAATAATAAGGCGGTATCTAATTTGCTCGACGTAAACCGATGGGCTAACAAGTACAATACGGATGGTGATTTTGATACAGAAGGTTTCCAGAAAGGATACAACAGGCAATTAAATGCATTGTGGGCGTTAGCTGATGTAGGTGCTATCACGAATGCTGATGCAGCCAAGAAATTCAGAGATGAGTACGGATTCTGGGGCCAGGATGCCGGAAGCTACGGAGGTAATCAGGCTTATAATTCATTTGCCGTAGATGATAAGTTTGGTCAGACAACAGCCACCCGTTCTTATTATGGATTGGACGTTGTTTCGGCAGAGCAAAAAAGATTGTTAAACGAAAAAGGGATAAAGAATTATGTTGACTTATTTGGTGATAAATCTGATGCCGCTAAGAAGATTCTGGGCTCCGATTATAATAAGTTTGTTGCTTTAAGAGATAGTGGGTTAATGCCGGAAATAGACTTCGTTCTTGAGTCTGTTAAACCAGAAATGAAGCCTATTGAGGCCGGTCCCATAGCACCAGACCTTACACCGCCTAAGATTGGATCTCCTGGAAGGATAGAGGTAAAACCGAAAGCAAGTACGCCTGCGACTGCAACCGACACCGATACAGAGGAGGTGGTTGAAGACAACGGACCTAAAGGACAGGGCAGACCGGCGGCGTTCGGTCCTATCTTCCCGGAAATGCTGAGAACCCTTGACACTGGCTTGGAAATAGAAGGTCTGGAAAGACATCAGGCTCCGAGAATAGACCCGGTTCTTCAATCTGCTGATCAGTATATCAACGAGCTCAACCGTGCGACATCGGCTCAGTTAGACGCAGTAGGTGACGTGCCAGACTCCCAGCGGGCTGCTATTCTGGCTAATATGAACGCCATAGCTGGAAGCAATATAGCCAAGTACGTTAATGAAGTAAATTTCAATAACGCAAGGCAAATAAACGAAGCTGACAGGTTCAATGAAATGGCTTATGTTCAGACAGATGATAAGAACATAGCAGAAAGGCAACGTTATGAATCTGGGTTGTTGAAAGCTATGGCTATAAGGGATGAAAATCTTGCTCGTTATTATGACAGTATAAACAGCGAGATACAGAATAAGTTTAATGTTCGAACTTCATTAAATACCATAGCATCCATAGCTCCAAATATGAGAATGCTTCCAAGTGGTCAAATTATTTACGTTCAAGGCAATCAGGATGTGATGAATATGGGTGATTATTCCACTCCTTACTTGAGAAGTTTAAATGAAGAAGATGATGAAACTAAAAGAAGAAGGAGGACCAAATAGTGGCTTCACAATATAGTATTTTAAGGCAATATGCCCCGTATGTTAGTCCTTACAACATAGATCTTGTTAAGGACGTCATGATGTACAAACAGCAGAAGGTTGATGCTGCTCGTGAAAAGATCTATACCCAGGTAGATTATCTTATGGGTCAAGAGATAGATAAGCCTGAAGCCCGAGCTTATATGGAGGATAAGATGTCAGGTGTGATTGCTAACATCAATCAAAAATTTAAAGGCGTGGATCTTTCTTCTGATGGAGTTACGAGAGCCATACAAGGAGAGATTAGCTCGGTGCTGGACGATACGGTCATTAACGCGATTGCCGGCACAAAAGAAGGCAAGAGGGTTATGAAGGAAATAGAATCTATAAAACAGAATCATCCTGAACTTTATTCTCCTATTAATGAATGGCATGCTTTGGATCCTTATTACAAATGGAGGTCGGATGGTAAAGCAGGATCAAGGTTAGGAGGTCTTCATTATTCTCCTTATGTAGATTACACTAAGGAGATAAATAAGCAGGTTAGTGACTTTAGGAAAAACAACGAAGGAAAGAAGATTCAGACAACAGAATATGATGTTAAAGGTAATCCTACTGGTGGGATTATAGAAGTCAACGTAGATGAACTTACAGATTCCCAGATAAGGAATTTTGTGTCTGCTAACTTATCTGAAAACATGAGGAATCAGATGAGAATAGAAGCATCGTACATGGCAGCCACCAATCCGGTGTTCAGTAATCCGGATTTGGTTAGTCAATACATTGGGTCTTATGTCGAAAGATACGATAGACACATAGGAGCATTGGAAGCGAAAAAGAAATCAGTAGGTGACAACAAGAGTATTATTGATCGTATTGACAGTCAGATACAGGAAGCTAAAAATCAGAAAGCAGAAGCCAAGAGGGAGGCAGATATGATAATAGCTTCGTCTGATCCGGTAGCGGCTGCTAATTTTGTTGTTACCAATAATCTTTTCGATAAGATGACTGATGCATGGAGATACGACAATACAAGTTTTGAAAGGAAGAAAGATGATCTTTATTTTGCGAGGTTAGAAGAGGATAGGGCTCAGCAAAAGTTTTTGACTGACAATGCTAAGTCTATGGTTGAAATATCGTTGGCAAAAGAGAAACTTGCTCAGGCTAAGATTGAAACCGAATACATGCGTACTTACGGTGCCAAGATGGGAACTGAAAGCTCATCCGCAGGCACAACAGGAGCAGGCGGTATGAGAGTACCGATGGCTCCTATGGACGGGCCTACGGCTATTAACTCTGGAACGGGTAAGACAGGATCTATTAACTTGGCTAATATTCCTTATGAGTTACTTAAATCTCATTCTACAGATCGTAAAGCTAATTTATTGAAATTATATAATTCATTATCTCCTACAGACAGAAGCAATATCGTTGCAGCATCATACGAAGAAGAAAAAACTGATCCAGGATTGTATGCTAATATGACTCCTGAAGAGCGGATATATTCTTATTTAAAAAACAATGGAGGTCAGAAAAACGGATATTCCGGACAAGGAAATAACAGATTATCTGAAGCTTATGATGCTTTACTTCTTTCTGATTCTAAGGCAAATGGAGCCACAAAGGCTATAAATAACATAACTGATTATCAAATCGATAACATAGTTACTGAAAAAAATAAGGATATTATCAGGAAAGTTCGTAATGCTAAGTTTATGAAAGGAAATTCTTTTATGAATCTTACCGATACAGATGATAAGGCTGGAGCTTTCCTACTCGCCACGGCCATAACAACTGGCGTATCTGATGCCGTAGGGTTTAGAGAGTACATGATGGATCCTTCAAGAGGAATAGATATTCTTAGTGCTATATCTCCGTCATTAGGAGCTAAGGCGAGTGCCGGCAAGTTGGGGAAAAACATATCTGATGCTATTACAAGCGAGAATAATGGTTCTTCTACTGGTACGTTGGCTCTTATTAATGGAATGAAGAAACTCAATGGTGATCCCGATTTTAATATATCCGATTATATGACTATAGATAAGGATGGTGATATAGATTTAAAAGATTATCAGGAAGGTGAACCATTGACTATTACCCAGCTAAGATATGCTGAGAAAAACAGTAGGGTGTCTGATATGATAGCAGGTCAGATGCAGGATGAGATAAAAATGTCTGTATCTCCCGATCAGATTTCTGATAAGTTATCTCAGTATCATTACCTTGATTCTTACAAAAGATACAATTGGAATGCCGATTCACCGGAAAAGTCTTTGCAGAAGGCTCAGTTTAGAAGATTGTCTGGTTACATGGCAGGAAAGGTAAATAATCTGGATCCTACTGCTATTAATGCCATTAATATGGATGCCGAGATAGATAATGGCACTGTTAGAAGATTCTTGACTGCTCAAGTAGGTTCCGGTGAAAATTCTTATGTTACAGAAAGGGTTGAGATTACGAATGACGAGCTTCTTAAGGCCGGTATAGATCCTTCGGTCGAGGAGCGTAATTATCCGGTGGATGGTTACAAATCAAGTTTTGGAACCTGTGATTTTGTAGATACCGGAAAGAAGGAAGGTTATTCTTATGATAAGTATCTTATACGTAATGGCCTTCCCCGTTTGGCTTCTAAGGCTGATGTTAAGAATGATCTTTATGATATAGTAAAGGTGCATGGTTCTTACCTTAAGCCAGAAGAAATGAATGTTGTTAAAACCCTTGTTGATAATTTTATTGACATGTCTGACAACATATCAGTTCAGTTGGAAGGAATGGATGACAGGGGTTCGAGAGAGGTAGCGGTCAATTTCTATGACAAAAGGACTAAAAATTCTAAAAATCCTGCATTGTTGTTCTCGGATTTTGTTCCTTTGGATCCAGGTAATGATGAGTATGCGGATTACTGGAATAGCATTCACCAGAAGTGTCCTCAGTATTTCTTTGTAAAATACGTGAAGGAGGCTGTTCAAGAACGTCTTGATCAGATGAGGGATCCGTATATGAGAGGAATAAATATCACGCCCAATATGAATGACAAGTTTAGTAAGTTGAACGATTTTTTGCAAAAAATTTATGGCTGATAACAACATAGATAGATATAATCCTGCTGCTAAAACCACTTACGAAGATGTGGCAAGGCAAAGGAAATTAGCCGAAGAAGAGAATTACACTCCGGCTACATTGCCAGAGACGACAACGCCTCTGGTTCCTAATTATATGCCTGGTGAAGGTGTGTATGCCCAACCTAAATTTCCAGATTACGCATCAAGGATAGCTGCTGCCGAATACGAAGAGCCGTATATAGCCAAGGAGATAAGCAACAGCTACTCGGAGGCACTGGCTCGTAACAGCTACAGGGGGGCTACACCTGCACCGCCGCCTCTTAATCCTTATGGACCGAAGGTAAGTATCCGTGAAAGTCATCAGATGGGTAATGATGGGGTATGGCGTACAAAATATCCCAACTATATTCCGGGTATAAATAATGAGGATTATTATGCCAGGAGACAGAGCGGATGGAGTAAGTTTTGGAATGGTGTAGGTAAATTCGCTTTAAAGTCCGCATTGTACGGTGCGCAAGGAGTTGTGTCATTGCCTGACAAACTTATCAATATGGCATCTGAGGGAAGTTACAAAGCTGCGTTAAATACTAACATGGATAAGTTTGTAGGTGATCTTGACCAGCAAATAGACATGCTTCTTCCTCATTATTACAAGAAAGAGGTAGAAGATTATAATTTCGGTCAGAAGCTTTTTAAGGATACCGGTAATTTCTTATGGAATGATGTCCTTGGTAACGGTATGTCTTTTACCGTAGGAGCCATGATATCAGCGTACATGACCGGAGGACTTGGAGTTGGATCATTGGGTAATATAGGTGCTAAATTAGGTGGAAGAATCGGAGCTAAGTTAGCAGCAAGGCAAGCTGCTAATAGGGGCATAGGAAGCCTTAAAAGCGTGTTTAACGACTATGTGAGAAAAGGAGTTGCTACCGGAAGAAATGTAGGGGAGGCGGCTAAGACCATGACGTTGTTGGCTACCAGTGCTGGATTCGAGTCATCGGTCGAAGCAAATTCTTTTATGAAGCAATCCGAGTCTGATTTCAAGGATTATTATCGTAAGATTTATGGTCGTGATCCCAATGCAGAGGAAATGGCTGTTTTTCGTAATTCTAATGCTGATGTAGGTAGTGCTATATTTGCCGCCAATATGGGTATCGTAGGATTATCCAACTGGCTTCTTTTTGGTAAGTATATAGGGTTAGAAGGCAAGGCTATACCAGGGTTGGAAAAGAGGCTCAACAAGCATTTATTTGGATTAGGGACGGAAGTTGCGAAGCCGGGAGAGATGGCTATTAAAATAACCAATCCCAATATAGGACAAAAGATAGCAGGCAATGTTTTCAATATCATGAAAAGGCCAGTGTCCGAAGGCTTATGGGAAGAAGGATCTCAAGGTGCTGTTCAGAATACGGCTGAGGAATATGTTAAGTCAAGATATGATAATGTAGCCATGAACGGAGCCGTTGATGTTCTTGATGCTATTTCTGAAGGATTTAAAAAGCAATATACGTCTAAAGAAGGATGGACTGAAATAGGAATCGGTGCTATTATCGGTTCTTTGTTTGGTATGAGAGAAGGCTTCTTTGGGGTGAAAGAGTATAGTAATAGTCAGATCTTGCTGGAAAGGCAAGTGAATGAATATAACAAAGCATCTTCTAATCTTAACACGGCGGCTTTGAATACGTTGAAAAAATCAATGAGTTTAGGGCCTCAAGTTCGTTCCGATGCCCAGTCTATGACTGGTAAGGAGCTTGATGATGCTATGTTTGAAAAGATGTCTATTGACAACCAAATGGGAACCTTAGAGGATTCGGCTGAAAATTTCCGGCAGATGATTGATATGATGCCTATTTCGGAAATAGCCGAAGCTAATGGAATGTCTTTGGAAGAGGCAAAGAAATACAAGGACTCTATTATTGATAATTATAATAATCGTCTTTCGGATTTCAGATCTGCCAAGAGTTTTGCCGAAGATCTTATAGGTGATGATTCTAAGATTGAGTTTAGGAAATACGTGGCTCGTAATGCTTTTCTTGGTCTTCAATCGGAATCAAGAATGAAAGACATAGCTTCTGTCATAGAAACGCTTTCGGGGCAGCCTCGCGTGGCGGATGCTCTAAGTACGTTCTCCCGGCTGTCGGACAGGGCAAGGGAGCGGGCGATGGCTATCCGTGGCATACGGTCAAGAATAGAAGAACTTGAATCCGAAATAGAAGATCTTGCTACCCGCCCTCGCAACGTAGAAGGGAAAGATCCACAAGCTGAATCCATACAACGAAAAACCAAAGAATTGGAAAGCCTTAGAACCAATTACAACAATTCGTTGTCTGAGTTATCAACGTTAATAGGAAAAGAGTTTTCGATAGAAGAGCTGGTAAGTAAAACCGAATCTGTTTTATCATCTCCTCTTTCTCCCATAAGTTCACAAGATGTGATAGAAGCCTATGATACGCTTGTGGCTTTTGATGATTATTTTAATGTAAAATCAAGACAGGAAAAGAAGTTTACAGCCAAAGACAAAGCCATGAGATCCTTGGTAAATGAATACCGAAGAAGTTTGATGGACTATAGGAATATGAATAACTTCTTGTCTAAGATGCTTGATAAAAGATTCTTAGCTGAGGAAAACAGGGGGTTTTCAAAAGCGCTGTCTTCTCTATGGTCTACTCCTTATAAAGGGGATGACAAGGTTCCTGATTTTGCAGAGTCTAATAAAGTTGGTGAATATGACACTGATGAGGTAGTAGATCAAGCTGTGTCAGAAGGTAAGATTTCGGAAGACGAAGCTTGGACTATCAAGGCTTTTATGCATGCTCTTGATAAAGTAAGGGAAGATAGGATGAAGGAAGCAGAAGATGATATAAAAGAGTCACCGCTTACGGAGTCTGTATCGGATGAAGATTATGAGGCTGCTATGGATAATCCTATTATGGTTCCGGCCGTAAGGCAGTCTATAATTGATAAACTATATACAGGTAATGCCGATCTTCTTACTGAGAGAGAAAAAGATGTGTATGATAAATACAAACAAGATTTTGATGATTATGTATCGTCTTTGGGTGACAGTCCCGTTAATCTCATAAAATCATTATCTGAAAAGGCTGATAGGCTTACAAGTCCGAGATCTGTGTATGAGGATAATAAAGCTATTATTGATATGGCTAAATCCAATTTGGAACCAGATCAAAGGAAGGAACTTGATGATGCTATTTCTTCGTATGTTGATATAATGAACAGACGGGACAAAGGGGAGAAAGTTGACGAAGATAAGCTTGCCGATTCGGTATTTACCATAGAAGATCTTGGCCAGGTTGGAAACATCACGGATCTCCTTCCTTATATCGAACAAAACAGGATTATTGATAAAGGTCGTATTTCCGAATCTACGTTAAGTAATTTTGGGGAGGATGATGCTAATATAGATTCTCTTGTAAATGAATTAGACGAATCTGATAATACGCCGGGAGCCAATATAGATAGCGCCCAGAATCCAGAGACGTTGATGGTAAGAAGAATCTCCAATGACGGCAATGAAAGGTATGAAATTGCAGGTCTTAGAGCCGATAAATTTATATCTTCTATAAAATCATTGGTTCCTATTCAAATAAGCTCTGAAACGAACGCTAATGGCACTAAAAGGTATTCTCTTAATATAGGTGGAGAAACGGCTACTATAATTGAATTGCCTTATCATGCGAGATGGTCTATAGACAAAGAATCGGCTCGTGTTCTTAACCGTTACACAGACGTGTCTATTCAGGACGTGGGTAATTCCTATTCTTTGGTTTATAAGCGTCTTGATTCAGATGAATTGGTTCCGTACAGAACAGGTGTCGGATTCGGAGAGAATGAGGTAGATAAAATAGATCAGGAAGCATTATCTTCTTTGAAAAAAGGAGATAAGGTTAATCTCGAAATAGATGTAAATGATACTTATAATCAGTCTCTTTTTGCCGAATACAATGACGCTGTTCAGTCCGGCGATAAAAAAAGAATAGAATCTGCTGAGAATAAACTGGTGTCCAATATGGTTATCAAGGTCATGAGTGGAAACAGATTCGTTTCTGTTGTAAAAGCTGACACAGGGGGCATAGATGGTATAAGTAAGATAAGAAGAGCGGCTTTCAACAAGTGGAAGAAGGACGCCGGCCGGTCGGCTACCATCGGCGTCGGCACGCATGTTGTTGCCCAGACCCTTCCCGGAAGACCGGTGTTTAACATGAAGGTAAACGGTCAAGGATATGGCCAGGTAGAAAATCTCCCCATTACCGAAAAAGGTGCTGAAAAAGTATCTGATGTCGGATATGTATTAAATGGCAAAGTCGTGCTTAAGAACGGATCTAAATACACAGGCTTCCCATTTGCTTATTCTATATTAAATGACAAGGGGAATAATTACAAAAATGTAAGAGTTCCGGTAGTTGTCATCAAAGGTAAAAACGGTCTTAATTATCTTTTCCCAGTTAGTCTACGTTCTGTAGAATCAGAGGAAGGGCAGAAATGGATGTCTTTTATAGATATGCTACTTGAATCTGGTGATTCTGAATTGTTACAGATGGGTCAAGATGATATACAAGATCTTAATGCGTATCTAACCAAGTTAGGTCTTGATCCGGCTTCGTATCAAGTATCGTATTTGAATCCTATTTCAGGGCTTAGAAAAGCTCGTGAGGCTATAGAAAAATTATCTACGGTTCCTGATGTTGTTAAGTGGGTAGAAGATGGAAGTAGGAGCGTTAAAGACATTGTGACGTCTGAAGTAGAATCTGGAATAGATTTCGAAGGTGAGATGTTTGTTGCTCCTAAGATCAGGATTCAGTTTGGTAAATCATCTTCCAGCCCTAAGTCGCTTATAGAGGATGATCTTCCTTTCTCTGATGAGGGTAAGACCGTTACTTCTAAAGAATACGTGGATGTTTATGAAGAGGAAATGCCAGAGGAAGAACAGCAGCCGGCTGCCGGCAAGACTGCCCCAGTACAGCAGCCTACAGCCACGAGCGGCTCGTCAGTTTCTTCTACTGGAACAACCAGGACTACAAGGAAGTCTTTTGCTGCAAGGTTAGAGGATATAGAATCTTATATAAAGGAAAACAACTTACCCCCTTTTGCTAATATCTATGATTTTATAGCAAGAAAGATTGTAGGTGGAGATATTAGATTTTTAAGACAAAGAGGTAATCCTAAAGATCTTAAGTCTGAAATGGGGTTAGACCCTAAGGGTACTGTAGGTGATAGAATATCTTACAGTAAGGGTTTGACTATGGATGAATACGTTGATTACCTAAAGAAAAGCAAAGAGCAAGTAGTTGTAGATTATTTAAATAGTAGAAATGGCAACAACGAACAAATTATATCAGAGTTGAAAAACTTTTTGAAATATATTAATTTTGTTCCAAGTAAGGCTTTGAATTATTCTCTTAGAGTCAATGGCATGGACACCCTAAAGGAATATGGCACAAAAGAGGAAGTAGAAAAAATGGAATCTGATATCAATAGTTTGGTTTCTAAAGTTTTGCCTACGGTGGATAACCAAACTATAGAAGATGTTTCTACTGCAATAAAATCAAACAACTTGCCTGCTATATGGGAGCCCGTGGAAAGCCTTAATATGACAAATGAGGAAAAAATAGAGTTTTTGAATAACATAGCGGATTTCCTTAGCGGCATACCAGAGTATGATGCTGTTGTGGAGTCTATAGAGTCAGAATCAGATAATATTTTAAATGATGGAAAAGAAGGAAGTGCAGAAGGCGGTGCAGTACGCACTGAGGAAGATGGCGATAAAAAGGGAGATGGAGAAGGCAAAGGACAATCCAGAACAAATGTCGAAGTTGAAGGAAATGTCGAATTACCTGGATCTACAAAAGGAAAAATAGAAAAAGACGAACCTCGTATATCCGAAGAACCGCTTACTCACATATCAAGGGTAACAACCCCTTATTTTCTGTACGGCGGTGATGAAGCATATACATCTGTTCCGGCTAAGGTAGAACAGATACCGGAGAAGATAATGGGTCGTAATGGCATTAAATTTGGTATGAGTGTAGTCGAGTTAACCAAATTAGGGTACAAAAAAGCTGGTGGAAACTGGATATATAAATTCTATATGAACTCAGGTGTGTATGATTTGTATAATATCAGTACCGGTGAAGCGTTTAGGGCAAAGCCGGATCTTGGAGTTAAGATAAGTTCCAGTGCATTCATCCGCTCTTTATCTCAATCTGGTAGAAAAATACAAAATATGATGAGTAACATGAGTCAGGAAGAGATAGATAGGAATAAGAATCTCGTAGAAGGTTCTGATAATTCGGATTCGATAAATGAGTTAAATAAGGAGTGTTGAGTATGAGAAGGAGATTTTTTAATGCTGCGGATAATTTCGTGGGAGGATGTTATAATAAGTTATCCAATGAAGATATAAAAAGGCTTGGAGGAAAAAGACCTTATGTATGTCAGTTTAATAAAATTCATATACATATAGGACCTGTATTAAAAGATCATGATTCTGATGTTAGTTACATAATGTTTAATAGTGATTGGAATTATGGTGGTTATGAATCTATGGTTTATAATCATAGCAATAATGGTATTTTTATATTAGGTGAAAACAAAATTGGTAACATAGAAGATCATATACAAGATCTAACATATTGGTACGAATATGATCCAAGCATTAATGAAAATTATTGTTATTTTTATTATGAGGCTAATAACAGCGGAAATGCTATCAAGTTGAATGGTGAGTTTGGTGATACCAGTACTGTTTTCAACATTCCCAGCTTGGAAGTCACCACTCTTCGTGATGGCAGTTTGAGTTTTCCAGAGATTTATATAGAAGGAGTTTGGGATCCGTCATTGTATAAGTCGGTTTTATAATTAACTTTGCAAAAAAGTTAATTACAATGGGTGTCAAATGTCAGATAGAAAAGAAGGAAAATAAAATAGAACGGGTTGAGGCTCCTAACGGTGAGTCTTCCGTTCTTTATGAAAGTGCCTTAAAATTATTGGGAAATAGCGAGCGAGCTCTTCAGGTATGGGCTAAGGCTTACACTCCTGGTTTTTTGTCGTATTACGGTCATTGGAATAACCCGGCTCCAGGGGAGATGTTTAACACCGATCCCAATGGCGAACCTCTTTTAGAAGATGTGCTGTCGTATATGAAGCGTCAGACTTATTTTGCTGATCCTTTAACGGCTCAGGATGTTAAGGATGTAAGGGATTTCCTTTTGTCTACTCATTATTTTTTCAATGCGTCTTCATTGTCTAATGCTATTCTCTTCGATTTTTATGTAGATGGCAGTTTGATACTGAATGAGCAGAAATTAAGGAGATCCGGTTTGTATGATGAAACAGAAATAAGTCGTATTTTATCCGATCCTTCTGTTTTAAACGAGGTTTCGACTTCCATGAGAAAGTTAATAGATTCTTCTATTAACGAACATGATAGGGAAAAAGATAATTATTTTATGTCTATTGACTATCAGTATGGTCCTATTGTTTACAAGGAGGGAGTGTTTAACCAATTTGGTAAAAAAGTACCATATAATCCTTCTGAGCTTTATTATGCTATGCGTAAAACAGTAGCCGGCATAAAAAACTTTTCTGAATTTTCATCTGCTTTTGAATCGTTGAGAAATTCATATCCTGAACTGGTTGAGAAATTCGTTTCTGATAAAGAATTTGCCGAATCTATGTTTGATGAGTTCTCATCTACGAATAAGATTCCGGTAATAAACATAGAAGGGGATGATGTGGTAGAAGGCAAGAGAAGATCCTTGTCTAAGCTACAAGATCTGTCTTATTACAATCCTGGCAAAATAGAGTTCCTAAGAGCTCGTATATCAGCTTATTTACATAGGGCTAATGCCGACACCGAATCCGATTTAAGAAGCATGATATGGGATATAGAAGAGGCTTGTACGTGGTTTGGCATAGATATAATAGGGACATCGGAAACTTATGATGGCACAGAAGAATCTTTGAATAAGATAGATAATTTGATGCTGGATCTTGATATTTATGTGGCCAGGCATAATGATGTAAATTATGCTCCAACGCTGGCATCTTCTATAGATGATGTTCTTGGTGATAGCACAGATTATTATTTTGGATTATTACCGGAGTATATGGATAATTTGAATATCGTTTATTCTGAATCCGATATAGACCCAGTAGAGGCATTTGAGAAACATTCATTGCTTAAGGTAGGAGATAATCTATATCAAAGGATCAGCAAAGATGATCTTAACGAGATGTATCAAATATCAACAGTGTTAGCCAAGCACAACCTAACTCATTTTTCTACTAAAATATATCCTGAATCTTGTTTTAAGAACGGCGTTTTGGATAAAGAGAAAGTACGGAACGTAGATAATAATACGCTCATGGATTCCATTAAAAAATACGTCAGATCGTTCATGGATTCTCAGAACACAGAGGACATGATAATGACCAGGATGGCGTTTGGGTACCCGGAGGTACTTGACGTTCCTTACGTGGATGTGGATCGGGAGTATAGTCGATACATGAACAAAAAACAAGATAGCGAAAACCCATTATCCTTATTCGATTTATACCAATCTTACCTTGACAACAAACTCCATAAAACAAAATTATATGATAATGCCTATAAGTATCTTGACTTCAAACCTGGTCCATCTTTGGGTCTTATTTCTGATGATCCTGATATTTTGAAATCAATAGAATTATCTTTATCTGGAAAAGACAGGTTGATGTTGTTTGATTATAGCATGACCAGTACCGACCCTTCTTTATCAGAATTGTTTTATTTGGAGAGGTATGACCCTTCGTATGCTGGGAATGATTTTGAACACTATTTTTACACCAGGCACCCGTATTTGTTAAAAGAAAAATCGGGTTCTAATATCGTAGAGCAAGATGGTGTTATAACAGCAGAAGGTATTTATGATAATTTTATAAGAGTAGGTAATAAGATATGGTCTAAAGTAAGCGAGAGTAGTTCCGGCTCTATCTACCAAAATCTGACAGGAACCGAATCGGAGGTGAAATACGATTCTACTCAGAAGGCTAAGACGGTAGAAACTGATTACGCTCCATACCAAAACAGATCTGGCTTGACGCAAGACATGACCGTAAGCAAGTCTGAATTGGATGATCTTAACAAATTGGAATGCAGGTAATTTTTGTATATATATATAGTTTTTTCATAGTTATAATTTGGGAAGTGAGGCTTGTGAAAGTCTCACTTTTCTTATATATGCACGTATATCAATAACATACAAGAAAAGTTAGATTTTCATTGTTTATGAATTATTTTTATTAAGTTTGCAATATTAGTTTCAGGAAGGGATTATGGAAATAAGGAAAAAGTAAGAACCGAACGTAACTAATAACAGTAGGAAATGAGAATCAGTACCATCAAGCGTAATAACAGCATTCATCTTATGTATAAAAACATTATGAATGATTTAGGTCAATTAAGAACTGTAGTTTCAAAATCCTATATTTATAATCTGATACAAAATCAAATCGGATTAAGTATCAGAACTATATCCCATGTCTTGAATCATACAAAAGAACAGGATACAGATTCTTTGTGAAAAGCGTATATTTTCATACATTTGTGTGTTCTTTAGTTTTTAGATTTAAGTTTTTCATGGTATTAGTTTAGAGATCAGGACTCGCAGTGATGCGGGCCCTGGTTTGTTTTAAAAAGTATTAAAATATTTGCTATTTAAGATCCTGTTCCTGTCTTTGTTCCAGAAACAATGAACAACGAGATCCCACCTCTGGTTGTTTGATGTTGAAAGATATTTTTGGCTCATTAGGGTTTGTCATAGTGGGATCTGACATTCTCTTTTGGGCCTATTTTTTTTATTATGGATAAAGTTTCTGTTTTTGAAAGTTCAGATTTTGGAGAGCTTAGAATTATTGTAGATCCAAAAGGTGATGTATGGTTTGTGGCGTCAGACGTAGCTAAATCTCTTGGATATATAAATGCTAAAGATGCGGTAAAAAGACATGTGGATGATGATGATTCCACACTTTTGCAAGTATCTGATAATCAATGGGGCGTGAATCAATCCCTATTGAAAACCAGATACATAGATAATATAAGAATCATTAATGAATCTGGTTTATATTCTCTTATATTATCTTCTAAATTAGAATCTGCTAAGAGATTTAAACGATGGATAACATCTGAGGTTCTTCCTTCTATTCGTAAAACAGGAGAATACAAAACAAGTTCAGGCGGCAAGGGTATTTTGGTTCCTGATTTTTCTAATCCAGCAGATGCAGCAAGGGCCTGGGCTGATCAGTACGAAGCTGCCCAAAGAGCTATAGCTGAAAAGTCGCAGGCAGAGGCAGAGAAGCAACAAGCTTTGAAAACAATAGAAGAGCATAAGCCTGATGTGGAATTTGCCGAGTCTTTTAGGAAGGTAGACCATAATAATATGTGGTTGATTCGTGATATTGCTAAAAAGTTAGAACAGAATGGAATCATCATCGCCGAAAAGAATCTTCGATCATTTCTTGAAGAAGCTAAGTTTCTGTTTAGAAACGGTCTTGGAAAATGGGAACTATATAGTAATGTTGTAGCTAAAGGATATGGAGTATATAGGTCTTATTTTGTTGATAAGTATTCTGGTGAAAGAATTAATCAACAAACTATCTACATGACAGGATCCGGATACGAAGTGACTCTCAATGGTATAAAAGGAAAACTCAAAAATGTATTTTTAAAATATGGTAAATTTGCTTGAGTTTATTTACAGGTAGTGTTTTAAAAGAACAAAAAACACTACCTATTTTTTTTGTTTCTGCCTTTTCTGAAAATACTTCTCTTCTATAGGAAATAAACACACAAATACTCCACCCTACAATCATGATCTTTGTTACGTGCATCATGCACGTATGTTTAACAATTAAATACTATAAAATTATGGGTGGTGATAAAATCGTCCTTTTAGATGGAGCCGGGGCTAACGGTGGTGGTGCAGCAGCTACCAACGGTCTTCTTTCAATGATTCCCGGCATGTTTGCTAATTTGATAGGTGGTAATAAAATGGATCCGAATCTGGTGGCGGCTTTGATGAACGGTCGTAACAACCAGGACGGTTTCGGTGGGGCTAACGGTTGGTGGATCTGACGGTAGAGCTCACTGGCGAAACCAAGACCTACACGGTTCCGGAATCCCAGAATGTGGCTAAGGCTATGGGCATAACATTATCTACCAGCATAGATCCGATTATGAATGAACTGAATGCTATAAAAAACACCAGTCAGGACATAATAGACAGCATAGATACCCATCGTGCCAAGATAGAGGCTTGTGAATCTATATTAGAAGACATCAATCCGGCATTCAAACAAACGAGAGAGCAGGATCGTAAAATAGCTGGTATAGAAAATAAGGTGAATGACCTTACTGATTCATTCGAAGATTTAAAGAAGTTAATTGTAGAACGTTTGAAATAAGTATAATATGATAGTATATGATTTAAATTCAGGACATAGAGAATATCCTGGATATGATGAGATAGAAGACAGACGGGGCGGAGGCAGAGGAAGAAGCCGCCCCGTCTGATGGGACGTACATGGGGTACGGTGGTGGTATTTACGACCATTACGGTATGCATGAGAAGATGAAGGAAATGGAAGAACGCGAAAACGAGCTGGAAGAAAGGGAAAGAAGGCTCGAAGAGCGCGAACGTCGTCATGAAATGGAGGACCGGGAATACCGGAGGATGGGTTACGAATCCTACCCGATAGATTACTATGGAGACGACAGATACTACGGTGACGGACCTCAGATGCGCAGAGGTCGCGGACGTGGCAGAGGTCGTTCTTATTGAGGAGCAGACGCAGAGGATCCAGCTTATCAGAAATATGTAGATACTTACGGCTACCATTTTTCTAATGCTCTCGCTGATGAGGCGGTAAAGAAGATGGTCAACGTCGATGGATCCAAGAGGATCTGGAAGCAGCCGGAAATAAAAGATATTTTTGAAAAGTGCGGAGCGAAGAAGCCGGATAAAGCGACATGGGGCGATGTCCAATATGTCTTTGCAATGTACTATTCGGATGGTTTTCCGAAGGTCTTCAAATGTGAGAACGAGTTGGTGAAAGCTACGTTAATGTATTTGGATGATCCGGATGCTCCCGAAGGAGTAGCCTTTATAAGATGGCTTGCCGTGCAAGATTACCTCGGCGAAAAAATAAACTGGAAGGATCTGACCTGAGATCCAGACCCAGGTCCTTCCGGTGGTGCGGGAGCCATAGTAAAAAATATGATTCCCGCATTCCCGTTTTTCCCGTTTGGAAAAAAAGGAATAAAAATGTTATACCGGTCGGCGGGCAATAGAATACCCGTGGCCGGTTTGTTTCACATAACTTTTTTTTGGACATGAATATAGCACACGAATCTAAATCGAATAAAACCCCCTTGTATTTAATAGGAGAGTTGATTGGCGTACCGAATACGGTTATGGACTCAGCATTGCATGAACTGAAAGATAGAATAGACAAAGACCCTAAATATAAAGATGTTAAAAATTGGCTCGAATCTTTACCCAAGATCTGAACCTATTTTTTTCAATACCAGGCCCGATGCGATTTTAACGTATCGGGTTTTTATTTTAATTCATATTGTTTTATTTTAAATCTAATTAATTCATTAATGTCGTACATTTGTTGAAAAACTATTCTATATGGAAAATAAGGAAGATTACATTGGTTACGAAGACCAAGAGCTGTGTAACCGGTATTACAAAGAGGCTGAAGCCATGAGGCAAAAGCAGGACTGGCCTCGGCTTAGGGCTGTCTCTGCTCCGGCTAAGGGAACGCCATCGCCCGGCTGGGGTCAGCTTGGACGTGGAAATGATGTCCGTGTTAAGTACGTTAGTATTAACTCAGGATTAGGAGGAGATAGGTTATGACCGTAGAAGAGTTAGCCAGCGAAAGATACGGTGGTGAATTTGTTTTCATGTTTGGTCATCTTGAAGGTAGAACAAGATTCGTTTTTGAATGCTTTGATCCCAGACCTGATCACGAAGGTAAAAACACTTATATGGTTTCCTATTTTGAAAAGGGACTTCATAGAAGAGATGTGGTAGATGTACCGTGTTATATGAATGTTTTGCAAAAATCGTAAAATTGTAGAGGTTAGAATTGCATATTTCGGAACCGATGGATGTCCTGGTCATCACGTTATTCCAATACGAGGTAAATTTACGGAAGAGGATATTAAGGTAATAGAATCTATAGATTGTGATGATTTCTATAAGGTGTTTGATGTCATGCGTTTTAAGATAGCTGAGTTTAAAGGATGGACGATATTGGGAATCCCGGCAAGCTTAGACGATCATAGACCTGGAAGCAAAACCGTTATCTTCATAGAGGGTAAAGCTAACGAAGCTGATTTTATAGAAGTCACACAAGAGTATTCTTTTCTTAAAAATAAGGTAAAGAAACTTGCCGAATTGTATCATGATGGAGAATGGCTTGCGACTGGTAAATTGAATCAAGATCCGCCTACTAACAAGGAGCGGTTTCAATTTACGTTAGACAAGGATGATATTATTAACATGATTAGGGGAGTCGATTTAGATCCTTATTCTGATGTGGCGAATGAAATGGAGAAAATCGGATTGGGATCATCATCTGATTCTTCATATGAGGGTCCCACATGGTCTTGGTTTGTTAACAAAGTAGAACTTTGGCAGAAGAATAATGTATGGGATAGTTTCTCCGCTGAGTTTTTGTGGGGTTTGTATTGTAGGATAAAGAAAGTATAGTAACAATTAATTTAAAACAAATCATGGAATTAAAAGATTTTAAAGATGTGGTTAGAGTAATGACAAAAGAAGAGTTCGAATCAACAATCGAAGAAGATATTAAATTCGTTGAGGGATTCAAGAATTTCTTAAAACATGATGATGCCACGAGGATAGTAGAGCATATCAAGTCTGTGTTAGAAGCATCAGTAGATTACTGCTATCCTAATCATCCTGAAGTAGAATTTGAAAAAGATTTTAATATACAATACGATGTCAATAATATCTTGAACAAATACGGCCACACCGAAATGGGTCTGTATAAAATACAGCTCTATGTAGAGAAGATTTTGGGTAGTATTCAAAACAAGAAGCCTGTAGACGTGGGAGAAGTCTCTGACGGATACCACACTTTCAATGAATTGTATCGGTATCGCATGTTGTATAACGCTGCCTTCTTTAATCTATTAGCCAGAAGCGGACAGGTTGAAGTTTGCAAATCAAGGAGACACAGCGACGGAGAAAAATGCTTCGGTTCTGATGATTGGTTTATTGTGATGGCGATCCTACCTACCGGTCAGGTATCTAATCACTATGAAAGCAAATACTGGGATTTGTTTGATGTTCCTGAAAGAGAAACCGCTTTCGAATACGATGGTCATACACCAAATGAAGCCGCCGACAGACTTGAAAAGTATCTCAAACTGCCTCGTCATGGCATGACATTCGAAAAGGCTTTAGAACGGCTTAAATTAGGTCGTAAGATAAAAAGAATCGATTGGGGTAAAAAGTATATCTGTATGTTTGACGTAAATATATTGATGATAGATACAGGTCAAAAAGTAGCATCAAATTGGAATCCAACCGAACATGATATTATGTCTAATGACTGGGAGATTGCGGGATGAGTTTGTTTGTATGTTCAAAGTGTGGCTGTATAGATAATACAGCCACATCATGTTACTGGGCTCTTGTAAGACCTTGTAAGAATCGTATTTACGATAAGTCGCTAAAGGGATATGAAGGCAAGCCTCTTTGTTCTGAATGCGCCGCTATTGAATATAGTAAGGGAGGCGAAGTGGTGGTAGTTCCTGGAACGTGGCACGGTAAGTTCAAGAAAGAATGGCCTACTGAAGAAGAAAAGAAGCATATTGGTAAAAACGGTATTTTAAATATGTAAATTATGTGTGATAAGGAAATTGTTGTATGCGCAGCTATATGGGTTCAAGATCACAAGAACAAGCCTCACGGTCCAGTAAATATACCATCCGGAACCGTATTTTGTGGATTGAGGCACTGTTCCATAATAATTGATATACGGAATAAAGATCAGTATTCTGAAAGGAATGTTTGGCATATGATTACCAAGCAGGACATATCATAAAAAAATGGCGGAATTGAACTATTTAAACAAATAATAAAGTCGGATACGTAAGTTATCCGACTTTTTCATATATTTGCGTTATGGCAAAAGGTTATTATTGGATACCACAAACAGATGAAACGTTAAATGGCAGAAGCTATTACGTGGCTAAGATAGTAGGAGATATCACGTTTGATACTAAACGAAAAAGAATCGTATTTCAAGCTGATAGGTATTTCCCTGTAGGATCTGTTTTCCATTTTACGCACAATTGCTTCAATTATATCATAACTTGCCGACTTCGTAAGCCGGGGCTTTGGTTTGAAGCCAGGAGAGAGGATTCGGGCCCTATTTGCCCTGAAGATATTGAGCGCTTTGAATCGGGAAGGTTTATACATCGAGATGGGTACATGCATTACATATAAGCTGAACTTGACGATTTTTCGTCAGATTATAATTTTTTTTCATATTATTTTTAAGCCATCAGACTGAGAAGTTAGGTGGCTTTATTTTTTATGATATGCTTTATTTTTAACTACCTTTGTCTCATAACAAAAATGTTTTATCATGGTATCAACGTGTATTATTAAAAGAGATAATAAAAAGAAAGTTGTTTCTGTCTCTACCAGATCAGGGGACAGGTCTATGTTGTTTGATAAGATAGCATCTATTCCTCTTATGGAGAACAGGGAACGGGCTACTACTGTTTTTAAAACCGTATTTTCTAATAAGTTCTTAAAGGATTTTGGCGACTGGAGAAAGAGAGTGCCTATCAACAAACCGGCTTATAATAAGGTTAAATCCAACATTGATCTTATTCCGGAAGCTTATAGAGAAAGGGTACTGGATAAGGCTTCTAAGATGAGTAATCCTGTTCTTGTATCAAAATCAGATGCAACTTATGGGATTCAAGAATCAGGCTTCGGATTCTATAGCCAAGATCTGGGTGATAATATTATGTTGGTGGATGCTATGATCCCATCAAGTATTTCCGTACCGGAAGAACCAGGAATAGACGCCGGGCAGTATTTACAAGATGCTATATCTTCGGACTTCACTCCCGTATCTATGGTACAGGATAAGGGTGTTAATTATATGGTTATAAAAGACGGTCTTAAGATATTTAGCCCAGAAGAGTTACCACAGACAGATTCTAATCCTGTGGGTGTAACGTATCAGACCGGAGAGCCTCGTTTGTTTTTCATGAACGATCGTAATCAATTATTTGAAGATTACGGAGAAGCTCTTCGCTCTGGCGGGAATGATATTAGAATAGGATTCTTATCAGGCACCGTTCAAGAATCTGCCTGGGATGGCGTGGCAGACATTACTTACAAAGCTGGAAAGTATGTTCTTAATAATCCCAAGTCTTTTATACCGGTCATGACCGCTTCTGCTTCTACTTCTTTATCAACGAAAGGCGGGATAATTAACTACCTTATAAAGAAAGGTCTTTTGTCCGGATCCAAGATATTCGATCCTGAAACAAGGAGCTATTATCTTACAGGAGAAGGACATACAGGACAAATTAGACTTTTCAATTCAGCATTATCCTACACCGAGCTCCGTAATCATTTTGGTTCCGATGTTTCCATGAACGACCAAGGTATGATAACCATAAGCTCGTTGGATAATAGTAAGGTAACTATGAGACTCGCCACCGGAGGAACGGAAAGGGTTAGTAGGGAACAGATAAAGAACGATCTTAAGTCAGGAAGATACAATGAATTGGACGCCAAGTACGATCATTTTGATGCGCTTGTAGTTTCATTCATATTAGAAGATAACGATCTTTATGCTGATACTAAAGCTAAGATCGTATCAGATTATAGCAGGCAGGAACGTGACCAACGAAATTCTATTGTCGAGATACTGAAAACGCTTGGCGTTAGTGTCATAGGTATGACCGACTATATAGAGAAGTACCAAACCAAATACGGGCACGAACCTTCTGCTAAGGCATTGGCGGATATTGCTAATAACGTAATAGCAGTTGGTGAAGATGCTACTTTATCTGATTTAGTAGAAGAAACAGCCCACTTCCTTGTAGAGGCATACAGATATCAGAATGCTGTTGAGGCTGTTCTGCAAGATGTGGAAGGTACGGAAGAGTGGAACCAGTATGCAGGTCAGTATTATAATACATACGGTAAGGTATATGAAGGAGCTGAGCTTGATAATGCTGTTAGGAGAGAAATTCTTGGAAAGATCCTCGCCAGGGAGATGCAGACCGGCACAGCACAGGCGCCGGTAGAGCCCACCTCCTTCCTGGGGCGCGTCCGGCGGCTTTTCTCTGGAATAGTAAGCTGGCTTAAATCAGCTTTATCAACCCAAAGACAAGATTTGAATAACGTTATTAAAAACATTCGTGATCTTGCCATTACTGACATAGATAAAGGATTTGACACTTCTCTGTTAAAGGATAATGACTTTACATTATACTCCCTTTCTTCTATGAACAAGAACAAGTTTCTTGAGTCTAAGATCAGATCGCTAAGAAAAACATTAAGAGACTTACGTCAGATAAGCTCTGATAGGGCTGTAACTACGTCTATGACCCTTGCTCAGCTTAAGACCATAGAAGATAAGATAAATAAAGTAGAGACCGAGATAGACAAGAATGAGATGGCGGCTGCCATGAACAGCATGATCTCCACAGCCGAAGCTCAGGTCAGATACTTAAGCAATGTGGTGAACACCATCCTTCATGGTGATACCAAAGACGGTAAGCTTCACTTCAATACCAATGATCGAAAGAACGTAGATATTATCAACAATCAGGTTCTTCCGATCATGAACGATCTTCGAGGATATATCCGTAACAGAAGTACCGAATTTGATGAACGTGAAAAGCAGGATTATACAAATAGGATCAATACCGTCATTGCCGACATCAATGGTATTCAGTCTGATATTAAATCAGTACAAGACCTTGATGAAAGTACGTTGCTTGATAAGTTAATGAACGAACTTCATGTGCCGGCAGATAAGGTAAAGAGAGTAAAAGAATTTTTTGACAAGGTTCAACACGATGTTTCTTGGATAAGTAGGTGGTTCGGTATATTAGAGCATTCTTCCAGTCCGTTCAATAACGCTCTTGGAGCTATGATTGCAAAAGACAATTACAATGCGATGGTGAATGCCCAGCCCGCCATATCCGACTTCCTGGCATATGCTAAAAAGCATGGTTTTAACAAATCTGAATTTGAAAAACTGCTTCAGAAAGTAGACGGCAAAACTTCTAATTACCTTCGTAGTGCTCTTGATATGGCTAAATACGATCGTAATAAGAAGCTGGCGCAGATGCGAGCGTTTGCGACTGCCATGAACATAGAGATATCAGAAGAAGAAATAAATGATGTGGTTGACAATAACCGTAATTACGTATTTAAAAGAGAAGTAGTTGACAAGGATGGAAATACGGTTACTGAAAACGCTAAATTCAAACCATCGTCTGATAGGGTTAATACCGATATTTTTACCATCGAGCAGGAAAAGATCTATACAGAACAGATGGAAAAGTGGGATGCTGAAAATTCGGAACTGGAATTTAGCGAAAGTTATGCCACAAGAATGGAATCCATATACAAAAAGGCTGAAGAAGAATTAGGATATCCGGTTTCTCAAACAACTAAAGAGTATCTTAATGCTCTTTCCCGGCAAAAACGGATATTGAGGCAGCCTTTTATTGATAGCGGTGGTAATTTTGATGAGGTTGCCTACTATAAGAGTAGTAACTACGAAGAAGAAGGACTGCTTCGTAAACAACGTAAGGAAGCAGCTTCGGAATACATATATGTTGGTACCAGACGTGTTGAAAAAACCGGAGACCAGCTTAAGATGGCTAAAGAAATACAAGCCATAAATGAAGTTTGGAGAAAAGAATCAAATAATGCTACTAATACTGTATCAGAATCGTTTTTGCAAAAATTAAGAACGATTCAGAGCGAGTCGGGAGGAGAAGCTGCGCTGAAGACACTTATGTTGGGAGGTCACCTGTCGTTCAATGATCGGTTTTGGAATGAAGTAGAATCGGAACAGTCGGCGCGTACCGAATCAAATAACAAGGCTTCGTATCTTAAAATGGCGCATGATATCATTAGTTCTACGACAAGTGATAGAGATGCGACTGACGTGGATTCGATTGTGAAAGATATAGAAAAAAATAAGGCCATTATCAAGGAAATAATCGGAAACAACCGAGATGTGGCTGATATCGGAGAAATTAACGAAGCGACATTTACCTCATCTGAAAGAGATGCTTTTAGGGCCGCATCTGAAGCTATTGAAGCTGATTACGCTATCTTAATAGATTATGCTAAGATGGTGGGTCTTGAAGATATTGATAAGTACCTTACTAAAAGCAGTAAGGCCGAAAACGAAGTAAATCAGTCTTATTTAAATGCTCTTGCTGACTCCAAGGAAGTGGAATGGAAGTTCGTACAACGTCATACTACGGCGAAGAAAGCAAAAAGGATTCAGGCTTTAAGGGATAAGCTGTTTAAGGCTGCTGATAACCGGTATTTGTTTACCGTATCTGAAACCAACTACCTGTCAGAAAAGCTTGGTATAAGCAAAGAATTAAACGGTAGAGATTTTAAGAATGCTGTCAATGCTAAGATGGCCAGCTTGTTTTTAAATAACACAAGAGAAGAGGGTGTAGAAGAAGCTAATGCGATCGTTAATGAATTTGCCAGGAGCCAGGTCTTTTCGTACTATAAACGCATGGCACCTACCGGATACGCGGCTATGATCGACAAAATTGGTCGAGGTGAGATAGATGTAGCGCAGATGGTTAAGGACGTACAAAACGGTACATCCACTCAAGATTATGGCATGGACATATCGTACCTGTCTTTCGACCCTGCAAGAGCGTGGGTGGCTGAATCTGAGGCCGAAAATAGCGGTCGTAACCCTGATTATGTAAAAGATCATGGGTATGGTCATCGTATGCCCAAGAAGAGCCTGTATCGTGATGAATCGTATTTCAACGACTTCGGCATTAAGTATGATGCTGACGGTAATGAAGTTGCTACCAAAAACGTAGAGCAGTGGAATATGATTCAAAAACTCAAGGAAATAAAAAGACAATCCCTTGATCTATACAAAGAGCAGAGCCCGAACCTGTATGCTATTCCACAGATATCCAAACAAGATATAGAACGTATAGAAGGGTTAGGTATCAGCCTTAAAAGTACGGTCAGGAACTTCGTATCCGACTTATGTCTTGACCGCGTAGATGACTCCCTGTATGGTAAAACACGCCAGGGTGAGGTATATGATCCGGAAGATAGGGTTCGGTCCATACCTAAATACTACATATATGAATTAGAGAACCAAGATGACGTATCTCACGATTTTGGCTACTCTTATTCGATGCTTATGATGCAGTCATCGTTATACAACGAAAAGCAGAAGTCTATAGAGCTCGCTCAAGGACTGGAGCAGATGTTACTGAATAAGCAATTTGAAGGCGGGAAGAAAGCTGAAGCGACTCAAGCATATCAGATGTTTAGAGACTTCTTCAACGATCATTATTATGGCATTAGGATGAACACCAAAAAACTTACGGTGAACATCGGAGGATACACAGTAGACCTTACCAGGATAATGATGGCCGTTGAAAGATTTATGTCGGTCATGAACCTGGCGCTGTCCCCGTTTGTGGCAGCTACCGGCGCCTTAACAGGTCATATTAACCTCATCATGGAATCTGCCGTAGGACAGTATATAAGCAAAGATTCCCTTAAATACGCATCGGCTGAGTTTTCACGTCTTGCGCCATCTTGTATAGCAGAAATCGGAGACATAGATAGAAAAAGTAAATTATATGTCATAGGTGAGAGGATGGGAATATTCAATATCCGAAATCGTATGTATGGTGCCGGATACAATAGAGTGGCCAGGACTTTAATGCGTTCACCTATGTATGTTTTTATGGAAATCCTGAACTACCCTCTTGATCCGCAGGTTATGATCGCTACGATGGATAACGTGCGATACTATAAAGGCCGGTTCTACACGTTCCAAGATTTCAAGATGGAAAAAGAACGCAATAAAGAACAGAGTACCATAAAAAGAGAATGGAACGCATTAAAAGATCGTACTTTATGGAGTATGGTAGACGTCGTGGATGGAAAGGTGGTTGTAAAGCCGGGATCGGGTGTTACTGTTGAGGAAGTTGAAACCCAGATGGCTATAACCAGGAATCAAGTCCGTAGCTTGTCGCAGATATGTAACGGATCTTTGAATGAAGAAAATCGAACTGCCGCATCGCGCAACTGGATAGCCAGGTTCATGACCGCCCACCGAGGCTGGTTGGTGCTGGCGGCTCAACGTCTGTGGAAAAGACGTGGCTTCAATTTCCAGACAATGCAAGAAGAGGAAGGACTGTCAATTACGTTAAAGAATATGATAGCCAAAACATTTAGCTTAGCTTCCGAGTCTGGTATGAAAAACATCATAGATGCCTGGAACGAAAATAAAGACAATATGAATGAGGTAGAGAAAACCAATCTAAAACGTCTCAGTGTCTATGCCGGCACGTTCCTTATCATGCAAGCCGTATCTATGCTTCTTGCCGGGTGGCGTGATGATGATGAAAACGAGGAAAGTTGGCTTACTCAATTCGGATCCTACGTCGGATTCAGAACCATAAACGAAATAGCTTCACAGATGCCATTTATTATGGAGCTTAACGTGGTTGATATCATTAACGACCCATTTGTTATGGGACGGAAACTTAAGGATCTTACCGATCTTAGGAACTACTCACTTGATAAAGTAACATCCGGTACATACAAAGGAGAGTTTAAGTTATTTAGGCAACTCGCCAAACAGACGTTTATCAAACAATGGTATAATATCAAGACGCCGGAAGACATAGCGCGCGCCTATAATTGGTGGCAGCAGACAAACAACAAGTCAATGATGTTCTTCATCGGCGCCACTCCTGATTCGGAAGGAGACGATGATGTTAGCTACAAGTAGACGAAGAATATTGGGCTTGCATTGTTTTGGTATGATTTCAATATACTATCTTGGCATTGTCAAAGAGTAGATTGTACGTTTTTGTTCTTACTTGAAAGATTATGTAGGTTTAATTTTTTCTGAAATTGTTTTCTTGCCGGTTCTCAGTCAGAGATGATAGAGAACCGGTTTCTTTTGTTATGAAAAAAAAGGTGATTATATACAACAAACAAAATATCTCATATTATTTTCAACATAAAAATTTGTAACCTGGTTTTACTGCCTCTGCTTCTTCTTTTGTATCAAACATTAAGGTAGTGACAGCTCTTATGCCTTCACAAACGTAAGATACTTTTACCCACCACCTGAAAATTCCCGATCCGTAATCATCATAATACGGCTCGGAAAGAACCTCTTCTACATATCCATCCAAATAATTCACGATCGCTCCTCCTTATTTTTAGATTCTGCTTCTTCGAGTATGCTGATCACCTTATCAACAATATCCGAATCAGACATTTTCTCAATAAAAACATCCATTGCCTTAGTTATGTCATTGGCTTCTTTTTCTTCAAGAGCAATCTCTCCACCGGTAATAGCATCAGATAATGATGTAGATAAGTGTCTTATCTTATCAATGCTCATAAACGTAAATGGGTTACCACCTTGACCACCACCCATTTCTTTCATGATCTGATATCCACCTGAAATAAGTCTGCCTGATGTCGTAGCCAAGGAGGATACGATTAGGGACAGCACCGCCACCTCCGTCCGCTCCTCGGACACGCCCTTCGACCACACGGCTGCCCTTATAGCGCCGGCCAGGTCGTCTATGTATGGCATGAGACAATCTTCCATAGTTTGTGTTATATCAGCTATAACCTCAATACGCTCTTTATTTATGTAGTAGATAGAAGCATTGTACCTCTTTATCTCTTTGTCCATGTCATTTAAAAGACGCTTGATATTGTGCTTATACATAGGACTGGTTTTAATTACCTCCTTTAGCTTAAGAATGTAATTATAAGCCTGGTCGTTTACAAATAATGTCATGGTCTCAACCGTCGAATGAAGCGTGTTAAGACTGTTAAGAATCTTATCGAAATTATTTATCAAATAAGCTTTTCTGGCTTTTGCTGCGTAATTAATCATCGCATTCAAATTTTAGATTTTCAAGTTCATTCAATTTTTTCTTAATAGATTCGATCAGGTGCGTTCTCCGTTCCTCTGCATGTTTTAAAGCTTCTTCTTTGCTCTCAAAAGCATCCATTCCTATTTCATAAGGAGTGAACCTATCAGGGATGTCGGCTAACAAAAGACCACCATACTCTTCTATTTTAGCTTTTACTTTTCTTATTATACCGTCTCTCAGGCACGCATCCGTAACCCATATAAATCTATCACATTCTTCTAATTCCCTTTCGTACAATTCATACCATTCCGGCTTAGGGAATCTTAATGTGAATCTAATTTCGGTATCTTTCTCTAAGACATTAATATCATACGCCTCCGGCCACAGTTCTTTTATGCTGTCTTCATCTTCAGCATACGCTACCAATACAAATGAATTACTGGATTCTGCACTACACCAATATGGATATTTTATAGACCATTTGACTGGACGGTAATCATTGTCACAGTCATCCTTTCTAATGTAAAATCTTGCTCTGATCATGTTATTCTACTTTTTTGATTTCACTCAAATCGCCTTCATACACCAAATAAGATCCTCTTCCAGGTCTTCCTTCTTTATTAACTTCCTGGATTGTAAATATAACTGTTCCAGTACTCATGATTTGAACGCTCTTGAAGAAACCAACAAGAGGTACTTTCGAACGTTTGTAAAGAACGCTTACCTTATCTCCCTTCTTGAATCCATAAACAGAATCGAAATATTCCTTTTTAATTCTTTCAATATTACTTCTATGTTTGTTCATTGCATCAAGCTCTGTGTCTAACAGTTGAATCATTTGTTCTTTTGTCATTTCTTTTCCTCCTTATTTAATGGTATTAATCCTTTCCCGTGCTTGTCATACCACAGCATAGCTATACAGTTCCATGCGCATTGTGCAAGATGAAAACATCCTGTATCGGAATCCACTCTTTCCCCTTTCATGTATTCCATTAGGTGTCGAAACATCGCAGCACGGTACCGTTCAATGCCATTGTCAAGATTCTGCCAAGTATTAGGCCCATATTTCTTGGCTCCGGCATGATAGACTTTTACAATGTCCTCAATCTCTTCCATCGGAAGCAAATCCCATCGTAGTTTATCATCAATGATGTCATTTTTCACCGATTTGTTTCCTATGGGGTCTTTGGTAAGAATAATATCCATAATATCCGTTTCTATGACGAACGTCTCCCCATTACAACAAACCTCAGCATATTTATCATTTACTTCTATGTCTGATACTGCCTCCGCTATAGCTCCTTTGGCTATTTTAAATTCGGCACTGATTATATCATCTTTTAATATGCGAAAAATAGATCCTTTTGGATAAAGGATATTTTTAGTATTATCATCCATCTTTTCCATTGTTTTATCGTTGTTTTACCTCATTTCGATAGTAATATAATCCATCTTCGTCTTACACTCTATCATTCCTGTTATTCTCAAAATATTGTCTTACGGCTTCAATCGCCTTATCGTCATCAAAAGCCTCTACAAACCCCTCATAGAATCTATTTCGCTCCATAGAGAACGTATTGCTTCCATCCGGAATGGTTCTGAACACAACTACCTTCTCTCCATCTACGTTCGTTCCTATGATGTTGTTATGGAGAATAATAGAATACCGCCCAGAGTTTTTGTTCTGGACGACACTATGTTCGAGATTGTAGAGTCTAAGTAGTTCTCTTATTTCTTTTACTCCCATATTATTTTACGTTTTTAGAAGTTACAGCCTCTTCTCCCCATTTCTTTACATATATAGATCTCATCATGTTCATTAAATTAGAGAAAGAAGAGATGGTTCCCATTTCTATACAAAATGCAAGATTAGATTGAAGCATTTCAAGTTCTTTTAACTGCTCTTGAGTTGCTCTGTTATCTAAAACATATTTATGTTTATTGAATACAATCCAGTTTAACTTATCAGCCATTTCTATATAATCAACATCTTCAAATTTTGATACAGACCTTGAAAGAGTATTGTATTTATCCCCTATCTCTATTCTATCCAAAATAAGTTTATCATTTAACCATCCAGGAACTTCTGCATACAGCATAGGATTTAATTCTATAGCGACTAATACCCATATGTAGGGATCACACATAACATTTCTGTTTGTTCCTCTTCCTGTAGTCTTATAGGCATTATACCACTTCATTACTTTTATCAAAGAGTTGTTTTCCACTATATCCATAAACTCTTTCAAGGTTTCACTTTTTATGTATTTCTGTTTTTTAAGAATATAAAATATCCTTTCTGCACTCTCCTTGTTCGAAAGAATATTTTCTATTCTCTTATCATTCCACCCCATCTCCACTCTTTTTCTTGTATATGCCTCTTGTAATCCAGTTAATGACATAAAGGAAGTTTTAATGTCCTGTCTGATTACCACTCCATACAATAACCTGTCTTTAGAAATCATAACTTTTAAATTATTTAATAAAATACGCTTGTATTAAAATTACACGACGTAAAAATATAGATTGTGTAACTTTAATACGCGTATTGTGTTAAATTTTACTTATAGTGTTTTTATAGACTCACATTATTCCTTCTAAATTTACTTTTATAGAACCATTTATGGTTTTAATGCTCCCATCTATGGTTGAAATCACATCATCTATATCATTTATAATGCCTTCCATGTCATCAACCACCTCCTCCATATCAGTTACAGCCCGATCTGATTCCCAATATCTTTCTGAGTCTTGTAACGATTCCGGTATATTATCTCTCGCCTCCGTCTCTTCATCTAAAATCATATCAATATCATCTTTGGCTGAATTTATGTTGTGCTTTAACTCCGATAACTTTGATTTGATGTATTCAAAATCTGTTTTATACTTATTTGCGTTTTTGATAACATCTGATATTTTTTTTCTTCTCTTGTTGTTCATGCTTTTATCCTATTATAATATTCGATAATCTTTTCTTTCCTATCTCCCGGTTTTACTGCCATATTCTCAGCCAAGAACCTAAAATACGACACCGGTATGTCCTTGAATCTAATTCCTTCATATTTTCCAAACCACATTATTATACTGTCAAGATCGTCCTCTCTCCTACCATCTCCATTCACAGATTTAAGCGAGGCTGCCCGGCGAAGGATCTCGTCTTTGGTAATAATATCACCCATCCTTATATTGGACAGAAGTTGATCGCCGGCAAACATACACCAGCCCTTAGAAGGGAATTGTTCGATTGTCAAGTCTTCTATCCGACCGAAACGCCTCATGTTGTCGCAGCAATCAACTATCAGCGCCTCTTTCTTGTCAGGATGGATGCGGACGGCGCGGCCTAATATTTGGTAATAAGTTGAATATGAGAAAGTTGGTCGACCAAACATCACACAATCAAGTTCAGGAAAATCAAATCCGGTAGCAAGCGTTGAATAATTAAAAACTACCTTCAACTTACCTTCTTTGAAATCTGATATGATTTGCTCTCTTTTCTTTTTGGTTGTTAGCGATGTTACGACACCGGTTATGGCTCCCATCCTGGCATTCATGAACTCTGATATTCTATTACATGATTCGATAGAATCCATACAGACCAAAATGGCTTTACGTTCGTTCATAAGTTGAAGAAGGCGCTTGTAGATAGAGTTGTTTAAGCCATTTCGTACAATACTTTCTTTAATAGATTCGTTGGTGTATTCGGCTCCGGTGCTGTTTAACATCAGAGCCGATTCATCAAATGACCATCGTTCGTACTTAAGTGGACACCAAAACCCTTGAGAAGTTAGTTCTTGTATTTGAGTCACATGAACTATTTCCTTGAAGAAGTTATGTTCGTCTTTCGTCAGCATATTGAGCTTGCTGTAGTTTCCTTCCAGCATGGAGCTGTAGGTTCGGAGGCGGCAGGGAGTGGCGGTGAAGCCCAGCACCTTCGCCTCTGGAAACCCGTTCATAAACTCCATAAATTCAGAACCTTCCTCCGGGGAATACCCCGAGTGGCATTCGTCCACCAATAAGGTGTCTATCCCTATATCTTTCAACCTTGCTACGTCTTTCTTTATGCTTTTAAGTGTAGCATAAGTCATAGCCGATAATTCCTTTACGCCACATGAGGCAGAGTATATAGTAGGTTTGGAGCCAAACGATACAGCCTTAGCATAATTCTGCTCCAGAATTTCTTTTGAGGGCTGTAATACTAATGTCGGTCTATTTATTTCATGTGCTATCTTGGATATCAGAAGGCTCTTTCCACATCCGCATGGAGCTACGATTATGCCAGGCTTCTTAGATCTTCCTGTAAGAAACTTAAGCCCGGCATCTACTGCTTCTTTTTGATAAGGTCTAAGTTCAAAGCCCATCGCAATCTATTTTACTATTTTTTGAAAGTTCTATTATCGCCTCTTTCAACATCTCCCTTGCCTTATTCTCATTATCTTCAAACAGGCATACACTGCATGTAGCACCTTTGGAGGGGTAGTCTCTGTAGGCTTCTGCTCTTTCTACAACGTACTCACAACAATAGTCGTGACTCATGTCTTTTGCTATACTTATAAAATGATCTTCTCCATCCATCAACACGCAATATTCAGCATCGTTTTCGCATGCAATAACACCTTTGTTTTTTAAAATGGATAGCACTTTATTTCCAAAAAGTCCAATATAGACCCATATACCTTTCCCTGCATTTTTGTAAAAAATATCCATTCCTTCTTTGATTGTGACTTTCTTTTCCATAATCCCTTATTTTATATCAGTAATTAAAACATATCTTTTAACAATATCTTCAAGCTCCATAGAAAATAATAAACTTGGGCTTTTTCCATACTCGTACAGAGCGAACCCTTCCTTTATTTCTAATATCTTAATCACATGCTTGCCTCTTTCAAATGGATCCATGAAGTAGCCTTCGTATTCGTATCTTTGACCGACTTTTATTTTGTCGGTCTTCTTCTTCATCTTATACCGATCTATTGCCCTGCTTATTTTTATAAGAGTCGTTATAAACAAGTATGATAATAAAAAGACCGCTGCTCCTGCTATCAATGCTTCTTTCATTGCACCTCTTTTAAGTAGTTAAACCATATATCCTCCAGTCTTTCCTGAAGATCAAACGCTTTCTTGAAATTCCCGCATCTTACAGCAACGTCTCTCATGTATTCTACGTTTATAACTTCCGGATCTTGCCGGTATTTTGTTCTTAACTTTTGAACATCCTCGTATTTCATCGCTTTATCTTTTTAGACGGATCCCAATCCGAAGAGAAAGGGCATTCGTTTTTGTTATGTAATCCAAAGTCACAATAATAACACAGTGCTGACGGGCAGGGTAGCTTGTTTTGCGGAACAGGCTGGCTTAGGGTGGCACGCCGCTTGCTATACCTGGCTCCTTCTGCTCCCTGGATGTACGCTTGAAATGATTTTACACTATTATCTTCAAAATCATACATTTTAGATAAAGTGTCATTTAGCATCTCTATAGATTTTGTTTTACGTTCCTCATCCACCTTAACCTTTTGGTACTGCCTGGTCCTGGTAAAGAAATAGATGTTCATATCTGGCAGAACTCCACCATATTTTCTATAGATGTAAAATGAATATATAGGATGCTGTAAATTCGTTTCCAACTTCTTAGAATCAAAAACCTTATTCCCTGATTTCCAATCTATGACATAATGGTGAACTACGTTCTTGCTTTTTATAGCTAGATGAAGATCCACTGATCCTACTATGTACACATGGGTATGAATTACCCCATTTATATCAACTGGCTTAGGAAGACGGTACGGCAGCATAAAATCTTCTTCGACTCCAACTATAGCGCCGTGTCTGATAAGTTTCTCGCAGGGATTAAGATCACTATCAGCTATCATAAACCTATTCCCGTCTTTTTTAAACAGATCCACAATCCAAGCAAGAAGCTCCCCGGATTGCTTCATGGCCATCATCATATTTTCCGGTGATTGCCAAGGTATGTCTTCTTGGTAAGCATAGTAACTTATCGCTTCTCCAAGGTCTTTACCAGAAGGCTGTCTTCCGTTCTTAAAGAAGTATTCCAATGTCTTATGGATAACCGTACCATAAGACGTAGCTTCTTGTTTTTCCGTAGACCTTTTGCCCTCTACGTAAGTCTTATACCATTTCATTGGACAAGTAAGAAACGTATCTATCTGGGAATAAGAAATGGCAAGACGTTTCACACCATTAAACTCCTTATATAGCAAATGCGTTTCTGGGACCATCATAAGTCATTGTCTTTAAATCCTTCCGGGTAATATACGACATACTTCTTACCGTCTTCTGGTGTCATGGCAAACTGCATGTAGTTATTACGATTACGATGTTTGCCATCTAATCCTCGCTTCCAATACAGTATCCCGTCTATATCCACATAAGATCGGCCCCGGTCGGCTCTAACTACGTCCGTGTGTAGTAGATACCCATCGGAAGACACGATCCACACTTTATCACCTTTGCTTAAATAAGATATTCTTTTTCTTACAACAACCTTTTTCTTATTATCTAATGCAAATTCTTCATCCGTCATATTCTTCATCCTCCTCTTCTTCTGTTTCAAAATCAATTCCATGACACTGATCATAATGCTTGATTTGCATAGGCTCCATTGACAAAACATCATAGCTTTGAATAATAGGCAAGACAAATGCCGCTCCACCATGATATAATTTCGCCGACTTCTTTTCCCCACCTGTCTTACCGTAAACAACCAAGACCTGATTAGGCTTACATCTACGATACCTTGATAAGACTCCGATGATTGTTAAAATAATCACTACAGCTAAGATAGCTGACACGTACATGATTGTTGTCATAACTTTTAAAATTTAATTGTTGATAAAAAAAAATTAGATACTTAGTTCTCCTTCTTCGTATTTTATATTCACCTTGTCACCGTTTTTGTAAGTTTTTCCAGACAAGCATCTTACTCTCATTTGCTCCTGTCTTCCATTTTTCAAAATATTTACCATATAATGATTCTTCCCTGATCTAAATACTATCTCCACCTCTCTGCCATTTAAATCTTCCGGACATTCGTACACCATTTCTTGTTTTAACTCAAGAAGTAACTTATATACGTAAAACAAAACGATAAAGAAAAACGACCCTATCACAACCCCTACTAAATGGGAACCCGAAAAGTAGGTAGTCCAGCTATATCCAAGAATAAAATGTGTTATACCCTTAAATGATATGATGTCTGATAAAGACATGCTTAAATCAGAAGCATTGTCAATATCCGTATCCAGATCAGATCCTAATATCGACAACAAAAACTGTATAACAAAAGCAAATGATGCTATTAAAGCCATGCATAAAATTATGTCACTTCCCATACCCTTCTGTTATTATTTTGTAAACAAGATCAGTCATATCTTTGATGGTCTCCATATCATAATCAATAATAACAATATTTAATTTTTGTTCCACCATCATTTCCAGTTCAATTTGATCAAAAGAATCTAATCCAAGTTCTTTAAACGTCACATCTTCTTCATGAACTATATCCATTTCCGAATTAAGAAACTGAGTAATAATTATATCCTCTATAATCTTTCTGATTTCTACTTTTTCCATTGCTTTCTAATTTTGTTAAATAAATACGTTTTTATGTTTTTCAATCGCTCTTTGTCTGTTTCAGAACTTCCGGTAAACAAATAATCCGGATTGCCTTTAGCCGGCGGCGTAGGCAATTTAGATACGGCAAACAACCAATCCATTTCCTTATTCTTCTTAGACTCCAAATAAGGCTCGGTAGCGATCTTAAATTTTTCAGCTATTAAGTCAAAGAGCTTTGAATTTTTAAGGTTCATATAGACCGAAAAGGCCTGAGAAGGCGGTTTCCATATGAAGTTACATAAGCTCATTGTATAATCTCCTGACTCTGCTATATAAGATTCCGTTACCTGAAGTATGACCTCTTTCTTGAATGAGGTGTTACCCATAAACCAACACAATCTGGATTCCGCTTCTTTTCTGCTGACACCTATGTCTTTTGAATATGATTCGTACATCCCTATCATAATCTTCAACGTTTCCAGAACCTCGTCTGTCATTTCCGGTGTCTCTATATAATTCACAAAAGACGTTCCCTTGTTGGTCAATCTCATCACGCCTGATTTTAATTTCTCAACCAGGCCAAGCTCTATATACCTCCCAGCATCTTCTTCCGGCATGGCTTCGATCATAACCGAATCCTTCTGTCTTATGGCAAGAAGATTAGCAAGATCATTAGGAGTCATGTCTGATGCTGCAAGTTGTCTGAAATTGATGTACATGCCTAATCAGCTTTAATAAAAATAACATTCTTGTTATCTTGTCTATCAACACGTCCACATGGACCAATAATTATGTCTGTACATGAACAAGAATCGTAATCTTCGAATATACACCCATCGCATGTATTACCTTCCACACATTTTAATCTTACAAGTCCGGCAGTAAATACTTCTCCTACTTTAAATTCCTTCTTTTCCATATTTCCTCCTTGCTTTTCCATATTTCCTCCTTGCTTTTCCATATTTCCTCCTTGTTTTTAACTGTTGTACCCTTCTTTAATAATCGAATTTCTACCGGTAGATACCGACTGTCGAAGATCGTCATGTACAGAATCTACCGTAGAATACTTGTTTCTGGTTGTAAAAATCACTTCCAGCATCTCCTTGTAATCACCTAAAGCTACTTCGTATCTCGGATCTACTTTGGCTTTTCTTTCGGCCTCGGCATTACTTTTGGCCAGCTCTCGGTCAAGAAGATCTTCTTTGATTCGGTCAGCAATCATATCAAGTTCTTTTTTAATAACTTCTCCTGCTGCCCGAAGTTGACCTTCTACGTCACCAAGCTGGTCTTGGACGGTTCCTATTTCTTTCTTTAGGCGATCGTATTCGTTAATCATACCCATATCACCTGCATAGCCGGAAAAGTCCTTGATTATTCTGGTTCCTTCTTTAAGGAGCTCAATAACTCGTCTTTTACGTTCTCTGCTTATTAAAGACGGAAGACGATAATTCATATCCGCCACCGCCTTATCATGTATGGAGTTGATTAAAAACATCTCTCTTTCATCCCCTGCAAATTCAGTAAGAACCAAAAGGAACTTACTTATCAGGTATTCGTTTTCTTCTACTGTCAGTCTCATGGTTCTTATTTTTTTTAATACAATGACTGTTCTTCTTTTGTCTCTTGTTCTTGTTCCTGATTGTCCGTAACGTCTTCCACAGTATAGAGCTTGGGCGGCGTCGGCGGCTGGTTGGGGTTCACGAACTTCGTCCCGCCCTCCCCGTACATCCATCCATGTCCCGGCAGTATCTCTGGGTGGATTGTATTAGTAAGCTCTTCCATACTAACTTGCCTTACCTTCAGTATATGATGAAACACCAGTCCGGCTGTTCTGAATGATGTTTTGTTTTCAGTTTTAAACCTATCAAGAGTCTGATACCAGTCTTTCCCAAATATCATATACTTATCCAGCCCGTACCTACGAGGATTGTGCAAACCTATCATTAACGTACATAACTGACCCAGCGTATCAGACTGGTAAAAATCAGAAAGGCGGGGAGGCTGCTCTTGTGGGCTTTTTATCCTTCCTTCTATCTCTCTGTTGAATTGGGATATGATGAGGAAAAATATGTTTTTATATACTAATTTTGCCTCATTCATAACCGCCACCAAATCATCTATAGCCGACTTAGGATCTAATCCCATTCTTTTTATCAAAGCAATATGATCGACTTTAAATATTATAAGACGTTTGTCTTTATGTTTGGTAGCTATATGATACACAGCCGCCTCAAACTCTTTTACCGTACACGGAGCATCGATGTATATTATATTATTCCTGATTTCACCTTGAAGGATTTCAAACATCCTCATCTCTTCTACTGTATTAGAATCTTGCCTTCTTAATATTTCAGGAGCCCGCTTTTTCATATCCTGGCTCATTCTGCGAAGAAGAAGATCTTGAGGATTCATTTCGAACTCGCAATTGACAAGAAAATAATCTTCTGCTTGCGGGTTGATCATCGGATTCATCACATTTTCCAATATCTTTTGGGCCACATACGATTTACCTACAGATGGCCGGGCTCCTATGGCAATAGCATGCTGAGGGAAAATACCTCCAAGCAAAGCCTCATCAATATAATCGTATCCGGTTTTAGCGGGGATAAGCTCTCCCCGCCTGTATTTCAAGATATTCTCATACGCCTCTTCCATAACCTGTTTAGAGGTCTTGAATATCCTTCTTATATCTATCCTATTTGCTATCTCCTCTTGCATTTTTGTCACCTTTCGTATCCGATTTGGATCCCCTATTAGCTTTTACTGATTTATACCTAAGACCGTTCTTGGTATGAGAACAATCCTTACCTTTCCTCCAACCCTTGCCCTTCTTCTTGTCCGTTTCGTAATTTTTACGACCAAGCTCTCGGCGTTTGGCTTTCTGTTCCGGTCTGGCATTTATCTCCTTGTCCTTTTTAGCCTTTTCCTTCCTGGCTTCGGGATGAGTCCTGTAGTACTCTGTTGATCTGCCCATGTGCTTATATTTTTTTTGATTAATAATAGCACAAAGATAGGCAATTCGCGCCCTATTTCAACCTGCCGTAGCTCATATCAGGATCACACCAGACATACCCGTTTTTCTCATCATGAAGATACTCAGGACATCCTCTGCATGCGCTACTTCCTGACACTATTTGATTGTTCTTATTAGGGCACTTATTTCCAGGCTTATGCCATTCTATTCTCGAACCTGATCGTTCTTTGTTTACATGACAGAACTGAAAGACTTTTCCCATCGTCTTCTCGCCAAACATACCTATATGTGTGTACTCTTCCGGTATAGATAGAAATTCAGATAAATCTTTATACATCCTTTCCCGTTCCTCCGGCGTAGACCATAATCTGTCAAGTTCGGCATGGACTCTTATCTTAAGAGACCTCAGTGATGGCCCCGCAAGCCGGCCTTTAGCTTTTCCCTTATTCGGCCCTGATTCATGAACACCGACATAAGCGTTGCATGGTTTGCACATCATAACCATCCCTAAGCCTTTTCTGCTATATATTTTATCGGCATTTACCAGCTCAGTTTCTCTTCCGCAATAAGGACAAATTTCGCCTCTTAAAACCCGTTGTTGGCGCTCATTAAGTTCCATACCCTATTCTTTTGTTTTTCTTTAAACTTTTCATACAAACTGCTTTCAGTTTCCATTTCTGAGATCTCTACCTCTACGTCCTCTCTTTTGAAAATTACTTTCTTGGCTGTCGGATACGCACATTTAGAGATACGAATAGCATTACGAATAGCGTAAACAAAATACGTTTCTGGTGACGATTCGATCACCACTACCTCATTTAAAGTATTTTTATAATTTTCCATGTTGTTATCTACTTGCTTCAATTATATAACCCGGATGATCTTCACACGCCTCTTTGTATTTGATAAGAAACTTAAGAAATGAATCATAAGACCCCCATCCGTTTTCCGGCTCGTATCTCAAAAGACTTTTTCTCTTAGAGATCATAACACATATACCTTTTGTAAGTACATTCTTCATCTCATCGGTATCTATTTCCCTACCCAATTCTTCTGGTCTCCAAACATAATCGTACAGCGTTTCTTTATTTTCCGATACGAATATTCTTTGTGCCATCTTGTTCATGTTGTGGGTGATGTTTGCAACCCATTCACGATCCTCTTCTTTCTTCTTACTTTTAATATAAACGTCCAGGCTCATACTGTTTTTCTTTTACCTTGTTATTGATTATCAAATCTGCCACATCATCTCCGTCCCCTACATTTTCAACATTTTGAAGATAGTCCGATACTTTTATCCTTGACTTCATCATCATCCCATCTATCTTTTTACTCCATATCTCAAATGCTTGTCCTTTGTCCGGAAAAGCTACAGTCTTTCTATCTTTTAAAACATCTATCACTTCCGGCCTTAGATTCTGCAACCCACCGGTAGCTACAAATAACTCATCTGGTTTATTCACAGCGCATATAATAGCCGTCTTTTCTGATTCCACCAGATTAACCACCTTATCCGGATACTGGCTTAGAAGATGCTCTCCGAACAGGCATTGTCTAAACAAGAAGTCTCTTGCATGCAACGAGTGATAAAACATAACATGAGGCCGCTCATTGTCACCGTCTTTTTCCTTCACTCTTTTTACATCAATCTCATTCCCCTGGCCGTCGGTTTTTATATAAAAGTCCATGATCTTGCCGGTTCTACATACAAAATCTTTGTCTATCTGCCAGAATATACAACATCCTTTCCATCCCCATAAGTCCATTGTTCCTACATGATACCTCCTGAATACATCAGACACCCTTTCTTTTCCCCATAGAGACGATAAAAATCTAAATACAGTGTTTCTATCGTCTGGAACCACAGTCCTCTCAAACTCGCTAAAAGGTATGTAATTTACAACGTCAGGATTTACAGGAGGACGATAAGCTCTTATACACTTGTTTCCCGAGATCCAAAGATCTTTGTCACCTACATCCTTACCAGTAGGTCGTTTATCGTAACCGCAAGTCCGTTCATGATCGCATCTTCCGAACTCGTTGCCAACAACCTGGCCTGTTGCCACATCAATATAAGGGGTGAGACACCGGCTTTTCCCGCAAGCTGGGCAGGTTAGCTTCAGTCGGCTCCTTCCGGGCCTGCGGTCAAGTTGAAACCGGGGTACGTTTTCGTATCTTCTGAAATCAAGCATTTTTAACTCCTCTCATTGCTTCTATGATTCTATCCGCTATAGTTATAGACCATGACACCACATCTGGTATATATACTCCGCAATCTATTTCTCCTTTTCTATCTTGCATTTTAATGAACTCAATAGAATAAGCCTTAACAAGATCGAATCTACGTTGTTCCCAGTCTACATCTTTGTTCTCATCATCCACAGGAAGGGTATCGAGATAATAATTTAAACTCTCATTTATCACACTTCCGTTGCTGTCATAGAATTGTATTTTGTCATAGTCTCTTCTTATAGTTGAACCATTGAAGGTGATTACGTCTATTATCTCCCCGGTTCTTCTAATTTTTCTTTTCATACTCTTCTTGTGTTTCTAACCAGTATAGGCATTGTCACATTAACAGTCTTGCCATATTTCTCGTAAGATGTGAGTATGCATATTGCATACTTATCCCCTATTTTCAAATCTTTCGATAATCTTAATCTTGAACCCCTTTTGATGTTAATAAAATAATCACCAAAAGGATTGATACATATCGGTTTTACGATTTCCACATAATCTCCTTTAGGAATAACAATATCACTCATATTACGAATCTTTTAGACATTTCCTCAGCAATATCATATACGACAATATGATCCTCTTCATTGTACGGCTTATTGATATTCAGCACTCCTTTTCTCACTTTAAACCTCTTATCTTTTCTGATATGATTCAACATCCCTTGTTGGAACACACAGTCCGCTTTCTCCATAGCAGCATTTTTATCAGACCATTCTTTTAGCGTATAACCTTTACTGTTCGTGCTTTTTGGAGAAAAATTCATAATACGTGCATCAATTCCGTACCAGTTTTTAACCATTCTCCTTTCAGCCTCCAATTGAAAAGCATGTTCATTTCGTATGTCACCTGATTTAAAATCTAAGATAACAATCTCTTCTTTCTCCACTTCTCTTACTTCCTTCTTCGGATCTCCTTTTTTGAACTGCCCCGTAGCCCTTTGATACACGGCTCCAAAATAACCTTCTTCTTTGTATTTGAATGTCATTTTAACCATCGCATCTATCGGCGTAGCTACCAAATAATCTTCTAATGACAATATTCTTTCAATCATCATCGGCTTAACCTTATACTCCGAACAAAACTTAGCAAACTTCATAACTCTGACAATCATATCGTCAAGATCATCTATGCTACCAAAGAATTTGTCAAGATTCTTTTTTGATATTTTAAGCTTGCCTTCTTGCACCGTCTTAACTATAAAACTTCGATTTAAGACCATATCTCTACCCGTCAAGTACAATCCGTATAGGTAGTGCATGATCGTTCCTTTATCTGCCTCATATTCTGATACTTCTTCCGGATTGCGACCAATCATCCTCATCTCCTGTCTCCATTCTTGAAGAGCCGTCTTGTCATCTACGAATCCGTCTCTGATCATGGTTGTTACCGAAGCATATATCTTGGCTGTCCCATCATCCATCTTTCTTACATAAAAACGATTACCGTCTAATGTCAATCTTACGAATTTGGGAGTCTCGATCTTCTTTAACTCATCACAGATATAAAACGGCTCTAACGTTTCCTGATTTTCTGTAAACGGATTCGAATCCTCTTCTCCAGGGTTAGAAGCGGCTCCCTCCTCCGGAGCTTCCGGTTCCTCCTTCTGGGCCTGCTCTGGCTCAGGCGCCGGCTCTTCAACTACTGGAACCTGTCCGCCTCTTTCTGCTATGTCTCTGTTCTTTATTAAAGACATAACCTCCTTCTTTAACTGCTCTGGTGTTTGGTTGGGATCTGACACCGATATCACAACATCGTTCATTCTAAACAACGTATTTCCTTCTCCTTCCACCATAGGTACAAATCCTAAATCTGTCAATATTTTTATTTTTTCTTTCATGATCTTCCTCTAATCAATTCTTCTTTAATACAATGTAACACTGTTTCCACTTCATCTTTATCTCTATCTTTCACTGCGATAGCTATATCCTTACCATAACTCTCTCTTCGTATGTGAGCATAAAAGATAGTTTCATCGTCAGCTTCTATTCTTATTTTATAAAGTTTTCTCATATCTGTCAATTATTTCAATAATTAATCTACCTCTTTCTTTAATCATTCCCCTGCTTTCCATATCCAGTACCTTCTTTACCGCATACTTCCACACAAAAGGAAATTCTGTTTCAAGTTTATCAAATTCCATCCGGTCAAGATACATGTCGAATACCGTATGCTCCGATTCATGAAGGAAAACTATATTATCTCTGCAAGTGGCAACCGACTTATATAACCTTTTCGGAAGTATGTGACAGACGTTACATACTGTAGGAAAATGAATAGCCTTACCAGTCATAGACATTCGAATAGTACTCAATTCCTCCAACATAAGACGAAAAAACCCGGATAAATCCGGGTTCTCTAACTTTTTCTTCTTGCTGCTGTTTTTAATGGATGTAATTCTGTCTTTTTTCTTCGGAGTCAACTCTTTGCTCCTGCAAGCCTGGCATAAGCCATGACTTCTTATCATCACTTTTCGTCCGCATTTTTCGCAGACGTATAGCTTCTTTTCCTTGCTTTCCATTCGAATAATAATGATATTATTGAAAAGAATAATCCCGCTGAAGCCAGTAGATAAGGTACGTTCATTAATAATTTAGATACCTCGTCTGTCTTAATCACTATCAGAAGGAAAGCGCCTGCTGAAAGCAATGATATTATCGCCACAACAAGCGCTATGTTGGAAACTACATCAGCCTTACTCTTCACTCTTCTTCTCGCCTAATTTTTCAGCTCCCTTCTGAAGATCGTATTTAAACACTTCAATGATTTTCGTTTCCACAATAGACTCGCAATTCCAGTCTCCTAACGTACCCTGCATACCTTTAGTCAACACAGCTTCGGCATCCTTAGGATTGCCGGCCTGGATATACATATAGCATGGAGTTTTCTTTTCTTTACCTTTCTTTTCATCCAGTGTAATGTAATTCACCTTACACTTATACCAGTACTCAGCTTCTCCGTTGAAGAAGATTTCCGACACTTTAATAGGATTAATTTTTACAACCTCGAAAGAATTGTACAAATCCTTGAAGATCTCCAACGATCTTGATTCTGCCTCTGTGTAAGACAAGGCATCCACTAAATACTTTTCAGTTACTTTCTTTTTTTTGCCGTTCTCGATATTATCAATCTCGGCTTTTACCGTAATTTCAAACCAGCGATTCATTGTATTAATATTTAATTAGTTGATTTCTTTCCTTTCTCTATACTATTTTTAAATCTTTCAGAACACCACTGCAAAACATCCATCATCATCATCTCATTATTAGATAAGATGCCTTTTATAATTAACGCCAATTGATGCTGTGACATTCTTAGGCTCATATCAAATCTTCTTTCCTCTTCATTTACTATCGTAGCCACGAAATACTTACACCCCTCTAAGTGCGTCAGGGCTTCAATCATAGCTTCTTTTATCTCTTTTTCTTCCATTCTGTTTGTTTTTTTTTGGACAAAGATATGTCTTTTGATAATAAAAAAGATTCAAAATGATTTAATTTAGCTTAATTACTGCTCTTTTGATTCGTCCGGTATAGGCATGTCAAACTTTTTTCTGATAAACGACTCTGTTTCTTCATTGAATGGATAGGCCTCCTTAATAAAATTCATAGCTACCTCCATATCACCATCTGCTATATCTTTATACCTTTCAAAGATGCCAACCAGGTCATTGTTAACTGTTTTCATTTCTTTTTATTTATTAAATTAAACAATCTACCTCTTTGTTCAGGCTCCGTATATTCTACCCATATATCGGCTGCCACATTTCTAAGAAATTCCATAAAGTCATGATGATCCCTATATTCAACAGAATCGACTTTTCTCACAAAACTTAGGATTTCCTTTAACATCTTATTGTTTTCTTCAAGAAGTTCTCTGTCGGTCATAACCTTTCAAATTTTCTTCTTATGGTGTTGATTCTTTACCGCTCTGGCTACCTCCGACAACTCCACGTCCCTTTCCATTGTTACCCGAAAATCTTCTTCTGTTAAAGAAAAAGACATAGTTAATGTAGGAGTATCCTTAAAATACCAATCACATAATTCTTTTAACTCTTTACGTTCATCCTCGTTTTTACATTTATGAATGGTAAGGTAACTCATTCTTTCCTCTTTTTCTTTGTCTGTTAAATCTTTTTTCATAATTCTAACTTTTAAAATTGAGTATATAATTACCTAAGGTAATAGATCATCCAAATAAGCCCATGATTCCATTTCATCTAATCTGCATAAAATACATCCTGGACGGCTGGATATAAAAGTTCTGTTCTCTTCCAATATACCCATAATTGGATTCTTTGATCCTATTGTTGATTTCTTAGGGAGAAACACAATAAAACGGTGGCAATCTGGAATTACTGTTATAGAATGCCACACGCTGTTAATGCGCTATTCTGCACCAGCTTTAAAAAGAGGAACAGCAAATTCTATATCTTGTTTCATGTCTTATTGTTGTTTAATTAATTTAAATATTTTTAGTTTTGAAATTATTTAATATGCTTATCGGCTGGATTGATTATCAATCCATCGTCACATGAAGGGAATGATATATATCTCTGATTTTTTCATCATCATAGAATGGTATTTCAACATCAACACAAGTATTTGGCCTGTATAATAATCCGTATGTATCAAAGCACACTTTCAATGTGACAACTTCAGGCTTAGCCATTTCTTCGGCTTGTTTCTTTATCTGCTCATCTGTTGCTTCGGCTTTAGCTTTAAGCTCATTGTAGTCTTCTATATTCAGCAAAGCCATGTTTTCAAATTTTGTATTCATATCTACTATTTCTTATTTAGAGTGAATGTTTGCCAAATGCTTTATCCCAACGCCTGTTTGAACACATACATACCTCATGATTTTTTAGTTGTTAGATAAAAGCAAAATCGGTTCATTTGACTCCGCAATTGCTTTTATTTGTTCTGGATTGATAAAACTCTTAACTTGTTCGCTTATATTACAAATGGACTTGATCATATCAACGAATAATTTCGAGGTACATTCGTTACACTCCACTTCCATTACCTGTTTATGTCTATTGTATGATATGCTCGTTACACAATTCAGCCAGTGCGCATAGGTTCCTTTTTCTGTATTTAACCTGCTGTATTCTACTTTTGTCTCTCCATTTCCATATTCAATTACTCTTTTTAGAAATGGTTTTGCATAAACACTAAAACCGAAAGGTTGGGCGTTTAAGGCATCTAAACGGGAAGTTCCATCCCTCCATTCTCCATTTTCATCGCCTCCTGTCCATTCCTTAGAGGGGTTAGGGACAATATTTCCGTTTTTGTCATATGAAAACAGGCAATTCGTTTCCAGTTGATACTTAATAACAGGCACTTCTTCTACTATTTTATAACTCAAACATCTCTTCAGAACTTCCCTGATTTGACTTTTCAAATCAGAAAGTGCTATACTATTGAAATATCCTTCGTTGCCTAATCTGTTTGTAGGTAATTTGATCCCATAAGAATGAATCTTATCCACATCTTCTTTTGACAAGGTAGTGGTAAACACTCCTTCTTTGGTGACATTCACTTTAACAGTTACAGACAAACTGTTATTAGCGTTCTTTTCCGTTATATTTAGTGTTGTTAATGCTGCCATAATCAGATCTTTTTTAAATCAATTTGAATAAATATAATGCATTCCTGCTTCATATACCTTATGTACATCAGGGTCATTCTTGTCTTCCGGTTCCAATTCACTCTCTTCACAAGTATAATCCCATTCAGTATTATAGTACAAATCCTCGTCTGTTTTCTCCAAGGAACAATCTTTCATTAGATTCATATTTTCTCCCCAGACTGCAACTTCTTTCTGTTGCTCTTCTTCTGTCATAAGGGATATTTTGTCTTTCAATTCTTTCCAGGTCATGATTTCTAAAATATGATCAATAATTCATTCTACATCAAAAAGTTGATCTAACACCAATAATTCGGCATCCATATCTTCATCTTTCGGGAAACGAACTTTTATGTTTCCGAACTTAGATGTCTTAAACAAGATGTAGGGGTTCATGTCTTCGGCAGTCACCGGCTTATATTTCTTAACTTCCGACATCTTGAGATACCAGTCGCCTATTTTTACAAATCCGGAGAAGACAGAACACAGATGCGCTTTTACAGACTGTATCTCCTTTTTATCTTTGAAAGGTATAATTTCGTCCTTTCCCCTTATCCTGATTGACAGAAAAGGGCGAATGTTATCTGTTTCATTTTGAAATTTGAAGCCTGTTATGGCCTGCTTTGGGATTCTTCTCCCCATTAATACAAAATAGCTCATTGTTGAAAATATTTAATTGGACATAAATATACAAGTTTTACTAAGATATCCTTCTGTCATCTCTATGAAATTCACACAATCTAATTTGCTTAATTTGTAAATCAATGCCGGATTGTGTATTATGGCTATAATTTGTGTTTGTGGTTTATGGAATGATAATACATTATAAATTTGCATTATGTTGTCAATGTCAAGATTCCTGTCTGGCTCATCCATGAGAACCGTGTATTCAAAACTGCTTTTTGTTAATGTTATGCGGTTTCTTTCATAATACTTCAACAGGTTATCAATTCTTTTAATCCAAAACGCATTTGATTTTTTCTTGTATTCTACAAGATCTTGTATTGGAAACGTATAATCCTTTTGACCGAACATTAAATTGAAAAGTGATTCCAATGATAACACCACTTTCTCTCCATAAGATCTTCTAATATTATTCACATACAAATCTAAGTTGCTGATGTTTTTCAATACGCTATCTTGATTCATCTCCGCCGATGGCAATAAACGGAATACTTTCCCTGCATAATCGGATGATATGTCAATCCCATCAAGAACCTTGTCATCATCAAATATAGGTGGAAAATCCAGTGCCTCGATCGGTATTTCAGAGCACATGGATTTCTCACATAACGCATACATTGATATGATGTTAAGCAAGGTTGATTTTCCACTACCGTTTTTACCTATAATTACGTTCACTCCTGGCTTGAAAATAAATTCTCTGCCATTTTCAAATGCTTCTATGTCAGAAGCATATTCAAAAGGAGTTTTTGTGTTGTCTTTTATTTTTACCGATGTTATCATTGTAATCCTTTTTAAAAATCAATTACCGCCCGAACCCTGCTACTGTTGTACTTGTCACTGTAGTACGCGCTACCAATGGAGAAGTCCACGTACCACGCGACGCTCGGGCTGCTCTCGGTACTGGACCTATACCACGTCGAGGAGAGGGGAGATGCCGAAACATAAGCGAATGCTTTGTTTAGTTCGTCCATATAATGGGCCATTAAATTTAATTGACCAAGAGATGGTATATACTCGCCATCTTTCAGCAAATTTTTCAACTTTGGATTTCTGGCCACAAGGCGTTCCGTATTGCCGCGTCCGTCAATGTCAAACAGCGCATCACATTTACGTTCGTAATATGTCTCACTTCCGGATTTTTCACGGCTATCATCGTCAAGCAATTGTACGCTATCATGCTCCGTCAGTGAGATAGCAAACGATACGTCTTTGTGCTTTAATCCGATATAACGCACATTCTTTTTGAAATTCTCTCCAGTAAACGGCTCAACGTGTCCGTTTCCGTAGATTAGATACAAACCATCTTTTCTTGATGGTACTCTATTTTCACATACGCATCTTTCATTTTTGGGACTTACAATTATATTTAACTCATTCAACACATGATCTTTTATAACCTCCCCACATATTTTCCTTACAAAACCATAGCCTTCTTTTTGTTTAAGTTCATCGTTTACCATACATCTGATCCAATTTTCTATCTGATTGTTTCCTCCGTATGTATTATGCATGCACTTTTTTACAAGCTTTTCCAATAATGGTTCTATGTTTTTGATTATATCTTCTTTGGTAAGGTGAAGTTCATTTAGTATGCAGTTTCTTACCGCCTTGTATTCTTTACTTGTGCTCATAATATATCTACTTAATACTGTGAATTATATTTTTTCTCTCTCCCACTGTCTTCCCCTATAGGATTATTCCATCCGTATTTTACAGCCATAGCTTTAAATAGAGGAAGTCCATAAAATCTATAATCATTCTCAGGATGAGCATATACTGTTGATTTCATTTCAGTTCTTTAATTAAAGCATCCGCATATATTACAGCTAATTCAGCCGCCTTATCACACGCTTCCAATATTAATTCACCGTGAGGTCCACGTCCTGATACGGATGTGATCGGAAGCATGGTTTTTGCCATCTCGTATCTACGTTGTTCCCAATCTACATGGGTGTTACACGGTTCTTGATTGACCTGTATATATCTTCCTTCAATATTAGAAGATCTTAATGTTTCCGCATTCTCTTCGCCGAATGCAACCAGAATAGACCCACATCCTGGACTTTCACCTATTGTTCCATCTTCTCTGTGGAATTTTATCCTTCCTTTCATGAACAATATACCTTTTGCTTTCGGGAATACAACATCCTGAATCGTCTTATTGTCAAGACGATTAAAAAGAAGAGCTATTCCGTTATTGTGCTCTACCATACGAGTAATAAAATGCTCTATAGTCGGTCTTGAATAAGGTGGGTTTAACCATACCCTTCCTTCCCATTTTTGTTTTAATCCATCTTGCTCTTTGTTATACATAACCCTGGCTGTCCTCCATAACGGACGCATAGGCGCACATGGATCTAAATCAAATTCCCCTAAAGCGTCTATAATTTCTTTAGGTGTGTACCATTCATCTGTACTGTTTTTAGATTTCTCAAATGATGTATTCATATATCTATGTTTTATAAGTTAATCCCATCCTCCAGTAGTGTACAAAGATACATCTTTCTCCTCTACATTTACACCTTTAAGAGCCTGTAGAAGTTTTTTTTTGTCTCCCGGCACATATTGTAACCATATCCTTTATACCGATATGAGCGCTCCCATGTGCTTACCGGGAAAGGAATATTTTCGTCAATTACCAGCCTCTTCATGTGAAGATGTTCGAAGAATTTCTCATGATAGAGTAGTTTGTACTCGTATGCTACTATACTTGCAGATGAGAATGGGAAATAATCATCTTCCTTTTCTTCGTATTTAGGCTCCTTATAGTAAGCCATTTTTGTTACGGTAAAATCGAAGCTCCTAAGAATCTCTTCTGGCTTTCCGAACTCTGATTCTATGAACTCTACCCATACCTTTTCTCCCTCTTTCTGGAATGCACATGCCTTCTCATTCCTATACTTAAATTTCCATCCTTCTTTCTGATGTTTTTCATCATTGAACAAATCAACAGCTTCCTGAAAATCGCTTTCGCTTTCAAAGAAAATATCAATGTCTTTTACTTTTTCTCCGGAAAGAATATTCTTAAAACATCCACCAGCTATAAACCCTTTATGACCTTCCATGTATTTGTCAAGCCATCTTATTTGCCAAAAATTATCTGGAGTATCTATCATAAAATTGTTCATATCATTCATATTTTACTTTTACCATGCGAGATAAAAATTCCGCTTCACAATAATACAGTGAGTGTAATTGCTCAGGTCGACTCCGTTGTCCGTAAATGTATCCAGGACTCGTTTTTCCACGTATTTGAGTTTTACCATTATCCCCTTCTTAAACACTTCTATTAACTTCTCATTGCACTCAATAGGTCCAATAAGACAGTATCTATTCGAAGGACTGTCTGATATACAATATGTCTGACATCCTAACATGTTGCTTAAAATTACTTCGTTCATAATTTCTCTATGATTCTAATATGGTGTCTACAAACTCCGTTATTTTATCAACGGATTCTTTTGATAAGGTATATCTTCTCCAATCCCATCTAAAATGCGCTTTTGGGAGATTTTTAGTAGAATATTTTTCATTTCCGTCCTTGTTAGTCCATTCGTAATTATCCTTATCCCCGATTTAGGTCCGTTACGAAAGCTATATAGCATTCTTATAACCGATTCAAAATCCGAACCTATATCAAATAGCATATGATACACCTTGTTTATTAAAGCCCTATCAGCTTGTTCCAAGTCTTCACCAAACAACTCTCTTACACTCCAATTTTTCATTTCTGAATAACGAATGAAATTAAGTTTCCCTTTTTCTATATTAGGATATTTTCTTGATAATACAAGCTCCAAATCTCTTACAAATGACTCTTTTAGCTTCTGTTGTCCTAACAAGGCGGTGTATTTGCTTACTATATCCATTATCCAAATTTTTTTAATATTGCTCCAAACGAATCATATTTAACCCCTAATGTATCATGTGCCTTTTGGGATCCACATTCACATTCACCAACTCTTGCGCCGGACCCACACTCGCATAAGTCTATTCCCCAATGGTTGACGCAGTGGTCGCAGCAGCAGGACTGGTGAAGCCATGTGGCATCACCAGTATCCAAATCCAATTTTTCAAATGTTGCCATTCCGCATATACATCCCATTATCCCTTTGGTAATAATTCCATCATATATGAATTGATATCCATTAGTGCTTGTTAATACATCTCCTTTCTTGAAATACGCCCCAGCCTCTACTTTCAATTCCAGAGTGGTGCCGCCAATAGTACAACCTTCCGTGTTGGCATATATAGAACTTATTCCATATCCATCTTTTCTTACAAAAAGTGAATTATAAGGACCGGCGCAGTCTTTCGACTCATATACAAATTCTATCTCAATATTATCAATTAATACCGAACCTTCTATTTCTCCGCTTTTAATTTTTCTCGCCGTATTTAAATCAAACGGAACAATAATTGGATTTTCCATATTTTTCTTGTTTTTAGTTGTTATAAAATAAGATGGGTTACTTAAACCCATCCCAGTTGTTTTGCTATTCTCTCCATTTCGTTATATGCTATCCGATGACATCCAGCGGTTAACAAATCGTTTTCGTACCGATTTAGACTCCACTGGTGACCGGTGACGTCCTCCACCAGACCGTGCCGAAACTCGGCTCCCCGGTGCATTGCCGACACAGCCAGCCACAGTTTTCTGGCTTCTGCTATTCCAATCTTTATCTGTTTACTTGTCTCAATAATATTTCCTTTTATACGAATCCAGGCGTTAGGTTTTTCACCAGGAATATAGAAAGGTGTATTCAAGAAATTGATTTCTCCTGACTTCCACTCTTCCAGTTTTTCATCAAAATCCTTGTAACGGGCTTCTTCTTCCTTTCTTAATCTCTCTAATTTTATTCTTTCTCTTTCTTCCTCACCCTTTCTCCATCTTTCAGATCTTTCTGAATACTTAATCCATGTACCTTCCCCGCAAACTTCATCAACAATCACATTTACGGTCCCTAACACTTTTAATCCTTGATGATCCAATAAAATTTGAAAGATGCGTTTTAATTCATGTACGTGCTTACGCTTGATACTATCTCCGCTCTTGGATAATTCATGATTGGTTCCAAGCCAATCATTAGCACTCTTTTTAAGGATACTCTTAGCAGTCCCCATGTTAAAGAACTGAATGTAATCCATCATATTCCCAAAAGCGCCCCAAATATCTGTATAAGATAATTCTGTTTTAGCTCTTTTGTATTTTTCAATAGACTTCTTAATTGATTCCAGTTTGCTGGCAACAAACCTCATATTACCAGTATCCGATATATTATCCCCTACACTGAAAACCATTGCCCAAGTTGGTATCGCATTACGAACATAGCATTGATGTTTGCTCGTGGTAGCAGAATAATAATCTTCATTTATCAGGTATGCTTTCTTCCCTTGTTTGTTTTTTACTATTCTCCCGACTTCAAAGTGATGCCCATAAGAATAAATACTTGTACCTTCAAAGAAGAAATTGCTCCCTGATGCTGATTCTTTTTGTTCATGAGCCCACAAGTGAGCGACCATTGAATTGTTCATATAAATATCTTTTTAATTGTTTAACTTACCTTTATCATATGGCATTCTCTTTTCGTATTTTTCAATACGTTCGGTTATCATATCGCACCCGGTCTTTCTTGTTCCCAAAATAAATGCCTTGTTCTTATTCTCTGGCTGCATAAATATCTCCTTGTCGATTATAAACCAGTCACTCTGGCAGCTCTCTACATCCCGGCGAACGATTTCGTCAATTTCATGGGCATATTCTTCTTGTGTTTTCATAAGATATGTTATTAAAAAATGATAACTACATATGTTTCTTAAAAGAAACTTCAACAAAATGTTACGATAAATTCTCCCATTCCGTATTCAGCAAGTTGCTTAAATGATTCTATCCCATTACAATAATAAAAAACATCATCATTATCATCATCGTTGATACTCAGCGATAGTTTGATTGTCGCTCTTTTATCGTCTCCTGTCTCCTTCCATACAATCTGACATTCTACGTATTCAGGCTCCTTACCTGTTCTTTCTACAAATTCATGAAATCTTAAATCAATTTCATGTTTGACTTCTTCAACGTTAGATATTATTACCTCATTTCACAATCCCCGCAAATAGCATGCGCGAAAGATCCATCAAAATAATCTATTATTTCTCTGGTATTCGGATTTACTATGGCTTCACAAGCAACCTTTGTTCCACCACATCTTGTACATATATATCCCATAATTATCTTCTTTTAAAATGTTCAATAATTTCATCTACTGTAACCTCGCGCCATGTGATGCAGCCCGCGTCTCCCCTGAACCGGAGCTCTTCGCACTTTACCCACCTGTCTCCTGTGGCGTCCGTCACTATCAGCCATTGACCTAAGTCAGTATTATTTGTAATTCTTTGGTGTTCTTTCTGATAATACACCCCCGTGATCTCTCCATCTCCTTATTCTTTCAGATTATGTTCTTTCATTATTTCTTCTATCAATTCGTCTGTTTCCATATAATAACCCCAACAGGAATTAACCTCTTCCCATTCTTCTCCCTCTTCATCCTCCCTGGATTCATCTTTGTATTTCTTGACAAATTTCACTTTCTTTTCAAGCACATACCCCTTTACATCTCCCCACATCCACATACCTATGTATTTCACTTCATCATCAATCAATTTGTCAATTTGGGTTTTCCAATCGGAAGTATTATTACTAACCATTTTTGTGTACCTCTCCTTTGTACATAAAGCTATACCTTTAACATAATCCCCTTGACTGTATCCTATTGTGGACCATTCTTTGACAAATATATCCTTGCCTAAGTCTGAAAGAATCTGAATCAATTCTTCACATCCTAAGTCTTCTATAAATTCATACGTATAATCATACGTGTAAAGATCTGATGGAGAAATGCTAAAAATTTCTTTATAATACCACATTTTATCATGGTTATCATATCTCAGTTGATAACCGTCAATCTTGCCTTTCTTAAAATAATTCAGCAAGTCTTTCCATTCAACATATTTACTAATAAGTTTATGTAGTGCATCTATAAGCGAGTGTCGACTATCTCCGTATTTACCAAATACTTCTCTCCAATCGCACACATCTTGCAGTTGGTATGAATCGCTATATTCCCATAAGAAACATGCTGCCATATCCCAACTTTTACAAGGACATTCCATCAATTTCTATTACCACTGGAAACTGATCATCAAAGTCAAACGCATCATTAGTTTCTTTAAACTCTTTAAATTTTAGCTTTATATTTCCATTGTTTTCTGCTAATGCTTCTCTGATGTACTCTAATCTCTATCTTTATATACATAGAACCGGTATAGGTTCCCGTCAGGGTCTACCCGATCCATATAGTATAATATCACTTTGTCTACTTCTATTCTTATTTTCTCCATCTTTGTCCTCCTTCCTTGAATAAAAAAAACGACACCTATCTTCACAGACCAGTGCCGGCAACTAACTTACATGGAAAACTACTTAACCTCAACTAATTCTACAGAGTTGTAGAATTTAGTGAAGCTACCAACAAATTCTCTTATATTTTTATATTCTTCTGGTCGTTTTCTGTTACCATCTTTTATATAATTTACCCACAGTCTATCCTCTATGTTCTTAATCGCATTCTCTATAGTAAATTCGTCGCTGACACACATTAAGCACGAAGACCCTGTTTTCTTATGCGGTTTATACACCCTTGAAAAAGACCACATTTTTATCCTGTCGTATATATATCCGTTGTTGGGATAAACGAATCCTATCCGGCTGTCACCTTCTTTAGCGTAAAACACACCTGGCTCCTTCCCGCCCTTTCTATATACTACAAATCCTTTTTCTTTTAGGATATTAACCACTTTATCTAATTTATTTTCTACGTTCATTTTCATGCAAAAATTTAAAAACGACCCTCATTATAGTTGCGAAGTTCTCCACCTTAACCCACTCATGAGCTACTGCTCTAAGTACGGATGTTTCGTATGTTGGGACATTGTCTTCTTCAACCACCTTACAAGAAGCCAGAACTCCTTCAGTCGGCTTTAGTCCACGGTCATGCAGCTCGCAGAGACCGTCCGGCTGGCGGAATGCGCACCACCCGTCTTTCTCTGTTGGCTGGATCATCGCTATTGGTTTTTCTTTCACTGCAAGATACCCTACCATCCACATTGTTTCTTTTAATCTGTCAGCGTATCCGGCATCTATGATAGCTTCTATGTCTTTTGGCGTACCAATACAAGGAACCTCACACATGTTCTTGCATTTATCACATGTACAAGGCTGCTCCCATCTATTATGATCTATGCCAACCAACTTCTTTATCCGTTCTACTTCCTCTTTCATATTATACTGTCTCTGTTAGTTTTTCGTAATACAACTTCATTTCCGGTGAAGCGTATTCCATGAATGCTTCGAATAAGTGTGGTACCTCTATTATCATATTCACATTACAACCTTCTGTCTGTGAAAGCGATTCAAGATCATTACCGTACAGGCACGTAACATAGGCACCTATATTAAATACATGCAAATCTATCCTTACGTATTCTATACATAAAGACAATGCATTAAACAAATTCTTTACTTCATTCTTGTCAAAAAGTTCCACAAATTCTCTCAACCCCATCATTTCACTACCCTTTCCACGTGTTTAATTAATACTACCGCCATTCCATTGCCGGTTTTTATCGCACATTCCGATCCTTTTATCCATTCTACACATCCTACATACGTTTCCGTAGTATGAAATCCGGGATTATATTTTCCGGATGTAGTGAACTCTACTGTATCCCCTACCTTCAGATCATCAAAAGCAATAGACCATGTGGTCCAAATTCTGTCATGTCTCCCAGGTTGAATGGCTCCGATTACGCCCTTCTTACGACCGTTTTTTATTGCCTTTAGTATTATCTTTCTATCACCTTCGATAAGGCTGCAAAAGCGCCCGTAAAAGGTTAAATCAACCTGTTTTCCTCCTATTTCTTCTCTTATTTTTGTTATTCTGTTCATTTTCTGATTTCGTTTTATTTTTTTCTTTGTTTTTAATTGTTTTATCAAAATTTATTTCTGTTCCATATATTTTTTATATACAAGGAATATTAGAGTTTTCTTATCCATTAACATATTTATTTAATAATTACAGCATCTTAAATCAAATAGTAAGCACATTTATTTTTTCATTTTCTTCTATTTCATTACTTATGCAAATACATTTGCTAGTTAATATAGACATTATTAGAATAATAAAAAAGCGGCTACTACTAGCCGTAATATCAACTTTTATAATTGTTTTGTTTACGCTTGTTTTCTAAAGCTTTAATTACTTGTTTAGGAACCAAACGTGATATATCAACATTTTGATCAAATAATTCTTTTACCGTTGAAGATGATATAAAAGTGTTTTCTAAATGTGTCATAAAAAACACCATATCTATTTTTGGATCAATAAATTCATTAGTGGTTGCAAGTTGTAACTCATATTCAAAATCCGATACTGCGCGTAAGCCACGCACTAGCGCAATAGCGTTTACTTTTTTAGCATATTCAACTACTAAACCATCTGTGCTATCAACTTCTACATTATTCATGTCTTTAATAATGCTATTTATAATTTCTATACGTTCTTCTAAAGTAAAAACTGTCTGCTTACTAGAATTATTAGCCACTAAAATTATTACTTTGTCAAAAACACGCAATGCCCTTCTTAAAATATCAATATGACCATTAGTAATCGGATCAAAACTTCCTGGATAAATTGCTACTTTCATAATGTTCTCCTTTTTATATGGATAATTTAAAGCTCTTC